>OCHG01000011.1_pt1 | contig 243945 bp, 202 predicted proteins | sample 1538801 | NCBI WGS metagenome assembly OCHG01 (sample SAMN04571727, study PRJEB22368) | human gut metagenome | biome: human gut; material: stool | host: Homo sapiens | place: Luxembourg | collected 2012-09-20 | reverse complement strand
ACCTTTTGCCTTGAGAGGTATTATATATAATATGCTGTAAGCGTTCTATAAAAAAATGCAATCAAAAACTCATAGAATTTTTCTTGTCTGGAGTTTTTAATTGCATTTTCAAATATATAGTACAACCTAGAAATTAAGAGAGTGTAAGCTAAACTGTGTCATGCTATCACTGTTATAGATTAATGTAGTTTATTTGCATTTTGTTCAGTATAGTTTTCCCACTTCTACACCCGGCAACAAGTAGCAGAAATCATCGAATTTCTGGATGAACCATAAAAAAACACCCTGGAAGGGAATGCATACAACACACTATGCATATCCCTTCCAGGGTGAGTTTATTATAGGAAAAAATACCCGTTTTTTAAACGCTTTCGCCCTTAGACTTCCAGTCGTCAATCGTCCCCGTCTTAGACGAGAAATTGCAGCCTATCAGGTAAATCGTTCTGTTGTCTGTAGCATATTCACGGGCATATCCTTTTTCCTCAATTTGTTTCAAGGCTTCAGTCGCTGACCCATCACGCTTAAATTCAAAGATATATACAAACATTGGGGTCTCAATAATGCAATCAACCCGTCCTTCACTTTGCTCCTTTTCTATTAGAACGGTAAAACTGCTTATCATGCGAATCACCAGATAGAAGGTATATTGAAAGTATCGCTCTTTTTCCCGCTCGTCATCTTTACGACGTTGGCTATAGGGTATACTGGCGAAGAAGGAAGTGAGTAATTTCTCCAATTTGTCGCAATCTCCCATCTTCATCGTATTAACAACTTCTACGACCCAAGCGTCAGGCGATTCCTTGGGCTTCAGATAGTTGGCAGCCACCATGGTTACGAAACCAGCTTTTACTTCATCGTTTGGAAAATCCAAGAGATAAGAATCGGTATCCATGTTCCAATCCTTAATGGTGAGATAACCACTCTGGTAAATCATTGGCAATGGAGCCTCTGTATCCGCCTTGTAATCTATAAAACTGCTGGTAGGATAAAATTTCCCTGTCAGTTCATTGAGGTTTTCGTCGAAGTGAGCTAATAAGCGGACCAGATAAGTAGGCGAACCTGTACGGAACCAGAAATCACTCAGGATTTTCTTGCTCAGTGAGTTCAAGATACTGAAAGGATTGTAGATGTCGAGCATGCTTGGGCTGAAATGGTAACCGTCATATTTGCGCTTGAGCCGATATTTCATCTCATCCTCAGACACTTTATATCTTGCTGCCATTGCCTTGATTTGCTCATCAAAGACAGAATACAGTTCCTCTTCCGTGATGCCGCAAAGAGCCTCGTAGCGGTCGTCCATGCTGATGTCATCTGGTTGGTTGAAACCACTGAATACGCTTACTTGCGAGAACTTGGTAACACCTGTCAACAGCACGAATTTCAAATCTTTGTCAGCAGCCTTGAAGACACTGTAGAAACCTTTCATGATTTCACGATGTCGGTCTTCCAGCAAACGTTCGTTGCCTTCAGAATCGAAGGTCTTTAACCCTGTGTCTAAAACATCAAGTAAAGGTTTGTCATATTCATCAATCAGGACAACGGCGCCAAGTCCTGTCTTTTCATGGGCAGCTTTCAAAACAGCCATAAATCTGTCTCCCAAGGTGTTGGCCAATGGGTTTCTGCCATAATTCAGTTCTTGGGTTTCAACAAAAGTCTGCAAGGTTTTTTCTAATTCGCCAGCCTGTGTGAAATTCTTGCCGTTGAAATCAATATGAAAAACAGGATATTGCTTCCATTCTTTTTCTAACTGTTCGATGGCAAGACCTTTAAACAATTCTTTTTTTCCTTGGAAGTAGCATTCCAGGGTAGAAATCAACAACGACTTTCCGAATCGTCTTGGACGACTCAGAAAATATATTTTCCCATTATGCACTAAATCATAGAGGAGCTTGGTCTTGTCGAGATAAACATAACCGCCATCTACAATTTCACTAAAGTTTTGTATACCTATAGGATATTTCATATTGTTGCTTTTTATTGAATTTTTGGCAAAGTTACGAAAAAAGTTGGTATCTGCAAAATAATGGCGGAATAAAATGTCTTTATTTTCAGATAAAAGCAATTCTTATGCAATATATCCCAGCGCTCCGCTCTACATCGTTGAAAGTTCAGTAACATAAAAAAATACCACTTTTTTCAACCTTTTTTTCCCGAATCCCTGCAAATCGCACAAATCGCATAGTTGGGGGTTCGGGAATGTTGTATCTTTGTATCGTCAATCAGAGAGGTTGATGCAGCAACGGTCTCGGCGGAGACACAGACTGCTTTTACTAAAACTAAATTTTTAAAAGTATGATTCTCATCAAATTAGCGAAGAACAAGAACAAGACAATCAAGGAAGCGTATGGCAAGTATTATGCGCGACCAGTAGTAACAGAAACCATCGGCATCGATGAACTCGCCGAACACATGGCGAGCCACAACACCCCGTTCTCGAAGGGTGCCATCAAGGGTCTTCTCACCGATATGGTGAGCTGTGTGAAGGAGCTCGTACTCCAGAACAAGGCTGTGAAGATAGACAACCTTGCCATCTTCTCCATCGGCATCATCAACAAGATGGGAGCCGCCAGCATCAAGGAGTGGAGCCTCGCCAAGTTTGTAGAAGGCTACCGCCTCAGAGCACGTGCTACCGGCAAGCTCAGCAACACCCAGCTCTCTCTCGATGCCAACGCCAAGAACGCCATGGATCTCCTCAACTCTAGCGAGAGCGCTGCAGGCGATACCACCACTGGCGATACCACACAAGGCGGCGGTACATCACAAGGCGGCAGCACCGACGGAACAGGCGACAGCGGAGACGGTCTGGAGTAGTGATCCGTCTCTCAAATATGCGAAACAACAGAAGAAGGAAGGAGTGAACTGACCGGCGACAGGGATATTCCGAAGGCACAAAACGGCTGGTTTTCATCCTGACGATTACGGATAAACAGCAAATCATAATGAGTCAAGAACCTGCCTTTTACGGGTATCCGGGCCATCAGTTCCTCCCCCGCCCTTCTTCTTCCAGAAACGCTTACTGAAACTAAATTCCAACCACTAAAACAAGCATGTGACTATCATTATCCACTTAGTATTAATCATTAAAAAACAAAGCAAAATGAAAAAAGTAAATTGGAAAAACATCATCAACTTCCTCATCACGGTATTAACAGCTGTAGCCAGCTCATTCTGTGTACAGAACTGCTAAAAGAAGGGAGGTTGCCATGACACAGAAACATCGTAGTATTTCACTCATCGTGATCCACTGTTCTGCCACGAGAGTGACTCAGGATTTCACATTCGAGCAGTTGGAGGCCTGCCATCTTGCCCGCGGTTTCAAGAGTATCGGCTATCATTATTACATCACGAAGGATGGTGTGGTATATCCGGGTCGTCCGGAATCGGAAGTCGGAGCCCATGCCCGTCATTACAATGCCCACAGCATCGGCATCTGTTATGAGGGAGGTCTCGACAAGAACGGCAAGCCTGCCGATACGCGTACTCCAGCCCAGAATCAGTCTCTGTATTCGCTTCTGGAGAGCCTCTGCCTCTCCTATCCTGATGCAGAGATACTGGGCCACCGCGATTTGCCGAACGTTCACAAAGACTGTCCGTCGTTTGATGTCAAGCGATGGCTGAAGTTGGTAGATTTCCACATCTAGCCGAAGCCAGAGGATATAGATGTCTATACTTAGAAAATTACTAAAAAAGGGTGTGTCATGCAGTTATGACACACCCTTTTTCTGTTTTAAGAACATAAACGAAGGCTCGTAAGTCAGCTAGGCGTATTAGAAAGAAACTCATCAACAAAAGATTTTCATATCCCATATTTTTCTTCCAGATACTCATCACGCAGTTCTTTATCACTTTTATCTGAAGCGAACATGCCGCCCATTTCTTCCCAACTGAACATTTTTGACTCAGCAGGAGCTTTCATATCTTCCTTTTCAGATATATCAACAACAATTTTTTGCAGGATTTTATTTACCCAATCCTCAATATTAAGTTTATCTTTTCTTGCAAAGATTGCCGCTTTGTCATATACATCTGGTCTTAATGTAATTGTTGCCATAATAATCTTTTTCTATTTAGCAATTGCAAAACTACATTTTTTTATTGAAAGTGCCAAATGAATTTGAAAAAAAATGCATTATTTTACTCTTTTTCCTCATATAACGGAATTTTTCCCGAATCCCTGCTAATCGTACAAATCTCTCAAATATGCGCAACGACAGAAGAAAATCGGATTGCATTGTATTTATTTTTTAAGTTGATTCAAGCCCCACAGGTAGTATTCCTGCGGGGGCTTTTTCTTTTTCATCGGCGTTATATGAACTATTTATCAGAAAAATCATATACGAAAATGGAAAAAATAGCATCAATTTGTAAGAATGTGAAAAAAAAGTGCAGAATTAACATTTAAAAGAGATTATTTTTCAAAAAATATGTTATCTTTGCAGAAGAAAAGCTGCACTCGGCAATTTGAAAGCAAGCTTTCATTGCGCTCATTTGCATTATCTTTGCAGAAGATATAGCAAGAATTTGCAAAAAACATACACAGTAAAAAGCAAGAGCTTGCAGAAAAACTAGAAAAAGAATACGAGAAACAAAAAATAAACTTTATGCAAAAGAATCAGTTTACCCCTAGCGCTTGCCGCTGGATTTTGCTAGGTTGTTGCCTCACCCCCCCCATCCCTTGCCTCGATACAGGCACAGAATGTGAATGGGAATGCAGCAGCCCAAACAGAAATTGCTGTTAAGCAAGGAGTGATAGAGGGAAAAGTTTTCGATAGCAGTGACCATGAACCCATGATTGGTGTAACCGTAGCTATCGAAGGTACAACCAACGCCGTAACGACAGACATCGATGGACACTTCGAACTGCCTGTTAGGAAAGAGTGCAACATCGTACTCTCCTTCATCGGCTACAAAAAGACAATAATCCGATTTACAGGCAGTAACCATGCAGACTTTGCCCGCATCATGATGAAATCTGAAGCCCAGAGTATCAAGGATGTGGTGGTTACAGGTGTATACCGACGTAAGAAGGAAAGCTTTACCGGTTCTTCGGCTACCTTCAAGGGCGATGAACTCAAGAGCGTGGGTGCACAGAACGTGCTCCAGAGTCTGAAAACCCTGGACCCATCTTTCAAGATTATGGACAACGCACTCTCAGGATCTAACCCTAACAAGATGCCTGACGTGGAAATCCGAGGTAAGTCGAGCGTTGCCGGACTGAAGGAGGAATATGGTTCCGACCCTAACCAGCCACTCTTTATCCTGGATGGTTTCGAAACAACCCTGGAAACCGTGATGAACCTCAACATGAACCGCGTAGCATCGGTTACGCTGCTCAAGGATGCGGCATCTACAGCCATCTATGGTTCAAAAGCTGCCAATGGTGTGGTTGTCATCGAGACCAAGGCTCCGGTAAAGGGTAAGCTGCAGATTTCATATAAGGGCGACTACAGTCTGGATTTCGCTGACCTTTCAGACTACAATCTGATGAACTCCCGTGAAAAGTTGGAGTTCGAAAAACTGGCAGGCGTATACAAGGACAATACCAACGATCCGTTCAACCAGATTAAGTTGGATAATCTCTACAATTCCCGTCTGCGCGATATCGAGCAGGGCGTAGATACCTACTGGCTCTGTGTGCCCCTGCGCACCGGATTCACCCATAAGCACAACGTATATGCCGAAGGTGGAGAAGGCAACGTGAGATACGGACTGGGACTGAACTTCGGACAGGTGAACGGCGTGATGAAGGGCTCAGACCGCCAGACTCTGGGCGGAAACCTCGATCTGATTTACCGCACCGGCAAATTCCAGTTCAGTAACAAACTCTCCATCGACTATCTGGAGACCAACAACCCGACCGTTAGTTTCTCGGAATATGCCTATGCCAACCCATATTACAGAAAGTATGGTGCCGACGGCAAGATCAGCAAATATCTTTACTATCCGGAAGAGGGGCTGAATGACAACCCTGTATCAAACCCACTCTGGAATGCGCATCTCAACAACTACGACAAGGGACAGCGTTTCGGCTTTACCAACAACTTCATCGCCGAATGGTTTGCTACAGATGACCTCCGTGTGCGTGGCAAATTCGGTATCACCAAGTATGATGATACCCAGGACAAGCGCCTCTCGCCAGAGCATACCGACTTCGATGACCAGGAAGCAACCCAGAAGGGACTATTCCAACACAGCCTGCAGAAATATCTCTACTACGAAGGCGACCTTTCTGCCACCTACGGAAAGCTGATAGCAGAGAAACATCAGATAAACGCCGTATTGGGTTTCAACTTCAGCAATACCACCAGCAAGACCAATGGCTACTCAGCCACCGGTTTTACCGACGACCAGTTTGATGCCCCATCCTTTGCCAACAACTACCCTACAGGCGGCAAACCAAGCTACAGCGAAAGCATCAAGCATGCCTCCAGTTTCTATCTGAACGGTGGCTATGCCTACGACAACCGCTATCTGCTGGACTTCAACCTGCGCAACGATGGTGCCTCAATGTTTGGCACCGACAACCGGTTCCGTACCACCTGGTCAGTAGGTCTGGGTTGGAATATCCACAACGAAGAGTGGATGCAGGAGAACGGCATCTTCCAGATGCTCAAACTGCGTGCCTCTGTGGGTAATCCGGGCAACCAGAACTTCTCTGCCTATCAGGCTTATACCACCTATATGTTCAACAGTCTGATGACCAACGTATTCGGTACCGGTGTCATCATCAACAGCTTGGGCAACAACGATCTGGCATGGCAGGAGACCATCAACTACAACGTGGGAGCCGATATCACCACGCTGGGCAACCGTCTGAATCTGACACTTGATTACTACATCAAGAATACCGACCCATTGCTCGCCATCATCACCACCCCAGGTTCTATGGGTGTAACGAGCGAGGCTCTGAATGCCGGTAAGCAGAAGACCAACGGATGGGAAGCCACCATCAAGTTCTCTCCTATTTATATGCCTCATGAGCGCATCAACTGGAATATTTCGCTGAGTGCCACCCACTCCAAGTCGAAATATGCCAACATCGGCAATGCCTTCAGCGCACTGAACGAGAGCGGAAAGACAGGACTCCACAACACCACCCGCTATTACGACGGCGGAAGTCCAACAGCCATCTGGGCAGTACGTTCTGCAGGCATCGATCCAGCTACCGGCAAGGAGTTGTTCATCAAGCGCGACGGCACCTATTCGTTTACCTATGATGCCAGCGACGAGGTAGTATGCGGCGATACCGAACCGGATGTAGAGGGACTGCTGGGAACCACCTTCTATTACAAGGGATTCTCATTCAGCTGTTTCTTCCGCTACCAGTATGGCGGCCAGCTCTTCAACAGTTCGCTCTTCGACAAGGTAGAGAACATCGGAACAGCCGACATCTACAACAACCAGGACCGCCGTGCCCTCTACGACCGCTGGAGCATCAACAACCGCAATGCCCAGTTCAAGGGCATCTCGATGGTACAGAAGACCGACAAGTCATCCCGCTTCGTAATGGATGAGAATACACTTACGTGCGAGTCAATCAATCTGGGTTACGAATTCCCGCTCAACATCGCCAAGAAGTTTGGCATGCAGGCACTCTCAGTTCAGGCCAACATGAACGACATCTTCCGCTGGTCTACCGTGAAGGCAGAGCGAGGCATCGACTATCCTTTTGCCCGTACCATATCATTCTCAATAGGTGCAACTTTCTAAACAGAACGCAATGAAAAAGATATTATATACAATGATTTTAGCCTGCAGCACGATGATGGTATCGTGCGACAGCTGGTTGGAAGTGAAACCATACGACAAGATATCGGAGGGCGAGCTTCAGAAATCAGAAGAAGGCTACCAGAAAATGCTCAACGGTATCTACATCGACCTCAACAGCGATGCACTCTACGGCCAGTCGCTGTCGGTAGAGATGATTGAGGTGATGGGTGGTGCATACGCCATCGGTACCGACAACAGCGTATGGGGCAACTACAAAGACCTCTCCAACTACCAGTATGGCACAGAATACTGGCGCAACCGCCTGGACCAGACCTGGAACAAGGCTTATGCGCTGATTCTGAACTGCAACAAGATTCTGGAGAACATCGACCAGAACCAAGGTCTCTTTACAGGCGGCAACTATTATGCAGTAAAGGGAGAAGCACTGGCGCTGAGAGCGATGCTGCACTTCGACATGCTACGCCTCTTCGGTCCGATTTATGCCAAGGACAGCGATAAGAAGGCGATACCTTATTATAATAAGCAGACCAACAGTCCGGAGCCTATCCTCACAGCCAAGGAGGTGGCAGAGAAGGTGGTTGCCGACCTGGAGGAAGCCCGCATCCTGCTTGCCAACGACCCGGTGAAGACAGAAGGAACCCTGATGAGCGGTTCGCAGGACGGTACCAGCAACTTCATGCGCTACCGTGCTCTCAGACTCAACTACTATGCCGTAGAGGCCCTTCTGGCTCGTGTGAATCTCTATATGGGCAATAAGACCGAGGCGTTCAAGTATGCCACCGATGTCATCAAGACAGCCGACCAGGGCATCTTCCCATTCGTAGACAAGAGTCTGGTTATAGGTTCGCCAGCTGACCCTGACCGCATCTTCTCTTCAGAAGTACTGTTTGCACTGACCAACACCAGCCGCAGCAAGATTCACAAGAATTTCTACGATCCGTCACGATTGCCAAACTATGTGTTCCGCATGGACGATAACCTGATGAGCAACATCGTGTATGGCGGTGCAGCAACAACCGGCGGCTATCAGGACGACTACCGTTACCGTGCCAACTGGATAGCAACAGGCAGCAACCGTTATTTCTACAAGTATAGCGATATGGTGGCTAACGGAAGCATCCAGAACACGATGATTCCGATGATACGTCTGGGTGAGATGTTCCTCATTGCAGCCGAGAGCCAGAGCGACAACCTGGCTAACGGGGTACAGTATGTCAATGCCCTACGCAGAAACCGCGGTGTAGCAAACCTTCAGACTCTGACTCCTGATTTGCTGAAGTATGAGTACATCCGCGAGTTGTATGGCGAAGGCCAGCTGTTCTATCTCTACAAGCGATTGAACAGCGACATCATCACCTCTTCTAACGCGAACAAGAATCCAAAGGCAAGCGACCTCATCTTCGTGGTTCCACTACCTGACTCTGAGACAGAGAACTAGTTAACAGTTTACAGTTGAGAGTTTATAGTTAAGACTAATTATATACGATTTTTATATGAAATATCAGATAAAGACTCTATTGATTGGAGCGATGGCAGCCCTATCACTAGGCTCATGTAGCGAACAGGAGCCGGATGTTTTTCAGGACATTAACGGCGTTTACCTGAACAATCGCTCCAACACCAATATCCTACAGGCAAACACCAATGTGACCTTTGTCTATCAGAAAGGCGATGAGATGCAGGTGCCTGTCAAGATACAGCTGGTAGGGCGTCCTACAGACCAGCCTCGCGAGATAGCCCTAATGGTTAGCTCGGAGGATGCACAGGAAGGCACAGACTACATCCTGCCGGAAAAGGCTGAGATGCCAGCGGGCGAAACCGTACTGGAATATATGATTACGCTGAAACGTACTGCCATCCTGAAAACTCAGGAGAAGCATATACAGGTAAGTCTGCAGCCTAACGAGAACTTCACTCTTCCTGTTACCGAAGAGACGACAGCCAACGGCGATGTGGTTTCTACCCTTTCTTATCAGATTATCTTCTCTGACAAGTTTACCACGGCACCAAAGGCATGGAAGACCGATCTGCTCGGCGATTTCACCCAGCAGAAGTTCGAACTGGCTTGCAAGGTACTCGACCTGGACCCAGCCGATTTCAACGATGATTCTAAGATGACGCTTGCCATGCAAAGCTATGTAAGTTCTGAGATGCAGAGCTATGTGAGAGAGCAGCAGAAACTTCGCAACAACGGCGAGGCATACGATGCCGATGCATTCGATGCAAAGGGCAATGCGCTGACTTTCTATGGAGAATAAAAAAAACTGGAAGATTATGAGAAATTATAAAATAATGGCAGCGGCTCTGATGATGGCTACGATGATGGCAGGATGCTCGCAAGATGAGGGCAACTACGATTATCACAGTCTGAACGAGCCTACTATCACCGGCGTACCTGAGACCATCTCGGTACTCACCCATGCCAACATCGACCTCGACCCAAATTTGGGCGACAACATTACCGACCTCGATGCCTACAACTACGAGTGGAAGGTCATCAATAAGTCGGGCGACAACGAGGTGACCGTGCTTGGCAACGAAAAACATCTCGTGCAGGAAATGACGCTTCCTGCAGGAGAATATACCCTCTACTTCACCGCAACAGAGAAGAAGACCGGACTCTTCTGGCAGCAGAGCTATACACTCACCGTGAGCGATACCTCATCAGAAGGCTGGATGGTGCTCTGTGATGTGAACGGCAAGACCCGTCTTGACATGATATCGAAGGTTACAGGCAAAACCTATCTCGACATCCTCAAGACCAGCGGAATGCCTGAGTTGAATCATCCATACAGCATCCAGTATGCGCCAAACAGCGGACATTCCGACTCTCCTTTCTATCTCTTTACTGCCGACGGAGCCACCCGTCTGTCAAATAACAGTTTTGTATGGCAGAAGGATTACGACTTCAAGTACGAGGTAGCCAAGCAGACCAATCTGAAGCCACAGAGCATGGTATGCGACCAGAGCGGCATGATGAGAATGATTGTGAGCGACGGCTATGCATATTCGGCATCCAACATGGGTATCCAGGGACTCTTCGCTGCCGTCAACAAACAGCCTGTTCTTGCACCAGCTGTAGGAGCCAACATCGGAGCATCCTCTTACGCATCCATCTATCTGCTTTATGATAATGTGAACAAGTGCTTCATGTCCTGCTGTCCATTCCTGCCGGGCCTTTCGCTCTCTGATGTTTCCTATCACAGCATGAAGGATATGGAAGAGATTGCTACCGGATACAAGGGATCGGATATGATAACCGGCAAAGCCTTCAGTGAATATCCTACCGGCATGGATTTCATCTATATGGAGAATACGAAATATGACCCGGGAAACGCCAAGATGGGCATCACCTATACCATCCTGCGCAGCGGAAAGAAATATGAACTGTATGGCATCCAACTGGGTGATATGCTCTGCTATGCCGACTGCACCTTTGCACTGGGTAAGGCTTACTACGGCGACTTGAGCGACTGCAAAGACATCGCCAATGCCTCTTGCTTCGCCTTCAGTTCGCAGAAGAACTACATGTATTATGCTGTAGGCGGTACCGTTTATCGCGTGAACCTCTCGGAGAAACCATTGAAGGCAGAGCGCCAGTTCAGTTTCAACGGTGAAACCATCACGATGATGAAGTTTAATTTCTATCAGAATTCTGCTTCAGCCCATGATTACGATCTCATCGTAGGTTCAGAGAACAGCAATGGTTCGGGTACACTCCGCATCTACGACGGCATGAGCGCAGAGGGCGATTTCTCTAAGGTTACACCTACCAGCTATTCAGGCTTCGGCAAGATTGTAGATGCTACTTACCGTGAGCGTACCAACTAATCATCAACTAAAAAAAAGAAAGTAAAAATGAAGAATAGAATATTATCATTGCTTCTGTTCCTGCTTGCTGCAGTGAACATGCACGCAGCTGAGGGCATCACCGTTAGATTTGACGTCAAGAATCCGGTGCTCTCCAATGTTGTACTCGTTTACCACATGAGCGTCAACGAATTTCCACTGACCGACGGAAAGGCTACCGTGCAGCTCGACGGCATGGATGCTCTCTACGCCAATGTTTATTATGGCGAGAAGACCAAGAACGTATATCTTCAGAAGGGCGACGATGTAACCATCTCGTTCGATGCCAACGATTTCGACAACACCTTCGCCGTGAAGGGCGGCAACGAGAAGGCTATCGATTACTTGAACAAGATTCAGTTAACCAGCTTACCTAATGAGGCTTACATCCAGCCTTGGAGCGAGTTTAAGGCTACCGTTGACAAGAAGATAGCTTCGATGAAACGCCTGCTGAAGGCACGCAAGTTTGCTGCCGACGACAAATTCCTGAAGATGGAAGAAGGCAGAATCACCTACTTCTATGCCAATGCCTTCCTGATGTATCCGGTAAGTCATACTTATCTCACTCAGGATACCACTTTGGTTTTGGGTAAGGACTATTACGATACCCTGCGCCAGTATGTGAAGGAGGATGATGATCTCGCCGACAACGATGAGTATCGCAACTATATGATTGAGACAGCCCACGTATTTGATGAAGCGGGAAAGAACATCCGCCAACTCTATCCTAAGGTGCTTGCAGAGATGAGCTATATCGGTGAGAATACGAAGAGCGACAAGGTGCGCGAATCGCTGATTCATTTCCTGGCTTTCACCTATGTTGAAGGTAATGGCGTGGAGAACATCACCGATCTGCAGAATCTGTACTATACCTATGTTACATCGCCTCGCCTGAATGACATCTTCAAGAAGGCATGTGCCAAATGGGACAAAGCGGCAGTAGGCCGTCCATCACCTATGTTCAAGGGTGTGGATGTAAACGGCAAGGAGATGACGCTCCGTGATTTCCGTGGCAAGTACATATATATAGATATGTGGGCTACCTGGTGCGGACCATGCCAGAAAGAGTTGCCATTCCTCAAAAAACTGGAAGAGAAGTTCAAGGGCAGAAACATCGTTTTCGTAGGTCTTTCTATCGACCAGGACAAGGCGAAATGGGCTGCCAGGGTGAAGAGCGGTGCACTGAGCGGTACCCAACTTTATATCGGTAAGGGCAGCAAGTTCCAGAGCGATTACCGCATCAGCGGCATTCCTCGCTTCATCCTCCTCGATCCTAACGGCAGAATCGTGAATCCAGACATGACCCGTCCTTCAAGCGAGGACACAGAGAAGATTCTGAACAGTCAGCCTGGGTTGTAAGAATAGAGTTTAAAAACAATATATTTATTAATTAATTAAAACACAGCACTATGAAAAAATTGATTTCAATGATGTTGATGCTTTGTGCATTCATCACTTTCTCAGCGTGTTCGTCAGACGACGATGGGCCTACTAACCCAGTAAGCAATGCAGTGGTTCCAACTTCTGCAAAGATTGGTGCCGAGGTCACAGTACAGGGTAGCGGTTTCGCTGCTGGTCAGACTCTTTATCTCCAGCCTGAGCAGGGAACTGAGGTTAACACCAATGCCAAGATGTCTTCTAACGGTGCAACCTTCACCATTCCTTACACCATGACTGAAGGTAAGGTAAACGTAGTATTGAAGACAGGTAATGATAGCTGGACATTGGGCAGCATGACTCTTCTTGCAGCTGACAACCCAATCTCTACCTTGTCATTGCCAGGCGAGATGGGTATTGGCGAGGAAGTAACCCTTACCGGTATCGGTTTTGCCCAGGGCGACAAGATTGTAGTTGGTGACAAGACATTAGAGGCAACAGTTACAACTGATGGCGTAAAGGTTACTATTCCTGCAGATTTGGCAGAGGGCGAATATGCCGTATCTCTGGTTCGCGGCAATGCTTCTTGGGAGTTGGGTAAGGTATATGCCTTCCTGCAGCGCCAGGTAGAGAGCATCACCATTACAGATAATTCGATGCTCAATCTGTATGCTTCTATGTTGGGTCTTCAAGAAGGCATTTTAACTCTCAACATGTCTTACAATGAAGATGGAACTCTCAAGGAAATTACTTCTAATGGTAGTCTTGGTTGGGTTTTCAATTACAACGGAAAAACTGTTTCTGTAGAGAATAATCCTTATACTTATACTCTTGATGACCAGGGGCGCGTTATCAGCAGTACAGGTATGGATATGATGACAGGCGACGAGGTAACTTATACTTGGAGCTACGATGCAAACGGTTACCTCACAAGCGTTAAGCAGGTAGGTACAGCAGATGACGCTGATGTAAATTTCCTGAGCACTTATACTGATGGCAACTTGTCTGCTTATACTCTAAGTTTAACTAACGAGTTCACAACAAATAAGAGTATCCGTACATGTCCAAACACCGTAGAGCCTTATTATTTGCTGAACACCTTTAGCTGGTTAATGAGCCGTGATGACTTATTCCTTGGTTTCCTTCTCAACCGCAACGTAAAGGTATCTACCTATGTTCCAAATCAGGTAGTTGCTGATGATCAGGATATGGAGACAGGAGAAATGATCAAAGCCACAACAGGTATTGAGAGTTCATTTGAGAACAACGCTTTGACCATACAGAGCACAGGTGCTGCCATTTCACAGGCACAAGGCATTTATGCCAACAAGGTAGTTGTCAAGTACAAGAACAAGTAATCGGTTAGGCCTTTACAAATCGATTAAACGATACACAATAATCAAAGCCCGACAGGAAGCAGCAACGCTCTCCTATCGGGCTTTTCTGTTTATCTATTTCTTCTTCGGCAAACCTATCTTCTTGCCAACCTTGAAACGGTCGAAACCTTCGCCATAAACACCGATGACGGCACTCTGGCTGACAAAGGCGGTAGGATCAATCTCGTCGATAAGACGGAATATCTTCTGAGACTCACGCTGACGCGCCAATACAAAAAGCATGTGGACATCCTTGCCACTGTAACAGCCATGACCATCCATCACCGTACAACCTCGGTCGGCGGCGGTATTGATGGCTGCACTGAGCTCCAGATATTTGTCGCTGATGATGAAGAACTGAACCGAACGGCGCAACGCATTCACCACATGATCTACACAGAGCGACTGCACAAAGAGGCAGACATAACCGTAAATCACCATCTCCCAATCGCGCAATACCAGATAAGAACTGGTGATGATACACAGGTCGCAAATCATGATGGCATGACCCAGGGAAATGTTCCAGTACTTGTTGATCATCGCCGCTACGGTATCAGAACCACCCGTAGAACCATTGCAGGAAAGACCCAGACCGGCACTGCTGCCCATGAAGAACGCACCGATGACCGTTGCCATGAACGGCTGGTCGTGAAGCAGCGGCGTCATGCCTACCGTATGCGTCTCTATCAGACGGGTAGTTAAGGCAAAGATACCAACACCATAGATGGTCTTCAGACAGAACTTATAGCCCAGAATGCGGAATGCGATGAGAAGCAGGAACACATTGAGCGCCAGATAAGATACAGATGCCGGGATACCAAATCCCCAGTAAAGGATAGAAGCGATACCTCCTACACCACCCATCGTGATATGATTGGGAAGCAGGAAGATGTTCAAACCGATACTACCTTCTATCATCGCCAGGGCAATGATAACGTAGTCGCGGATTTCATGAAGTTTTGTTTTTCTCGTCATAAAAATATACGTATTTCTTAAAATGCGGTGCAAAGGTACTAAAAAATAAGTAAAAAAAGGGCAGCTACGTGAAATATTACTTAAAAAACAAATCTTTTTTATGAAACCAGCACCTTAATTCGAAAAGATTTCCTATTTTTGCAGAAACTATGCATTATTAATAATCAAAAATTTCTAGTCTATGGCTAATTACGAAAATGAAATCAACTCGTGGCCAGTCCTGAAAAACGGACTGCACTACAAATGGCTTGTCGACTACGCTGCATTCAGCGCCTTCGGTACTTTTGAGCTCACAGCAGAGGAATGGGAAAAACGCGACCTTATCGTCAACTTTAAAGGTAACTCTGAGCTCACTACGGAGATGGACCATCAGGAAGCCCTGAAGAAGGCTATCGGAATGGTATCAGACAAGCTGAAGAGTCTTTTGGGCGAAGAGGCAGCACAGTTTACCCTGGTCTGCATTCCTGCAGCTCTTGAGGCGCATACCAAGCGCCGTTTCAAGGAGTTCAGCGAGGAGATATGCAAGGCTACGGGCATGACCAACGCCTACCCTGCCTTCAGCTACACGCATGATGTAGATGAAGATGGCGATCCTGTAGATGAACTCCATATCGACGAGGCTTTCTTCCAGGGCAAAAAGATTATTCTCTTTGATGACATCATCGCATCCGGCAATTCGGTAGCCAAGTTTGCCGACCAACTGGAAGGATATGGTGCCAAGGTAGAACTGGCGCTAGCACTGGGAAAAAAGATTTCTGACGGATATGACCAGAAATAAAATACTGAACTTTCGCATGTGGTTCAAGTACGGGCTGAAGGCCCAAAAGCTCCTAGCCCAGGGCATCGCCCTGGGTATAATAGCAATCAGCAAGGCGCCCTGTAAGGGCAAAAGCTTTATGTTTTGCCTGGAGTTTTAAAGCTTTTGCCCTTACAGGGCGACAGGTTTGCGTCCGTAATTACCCAGGGCGATGCCCTGGGCTAGGAGCTTCTGCCCTTTCAGGGCGTGTGGAGCTTACATGCGAAACTACTGTTTATTATAAGAAAGCGATTTGCTTTCCCTTTTCTATGAACTCTGCATTCACGATGTCGATATCCTTCCACATCGCCATATCCGACTCCAATGCGGCCAGGCTTGAGATATCCTCGCCATAACCGAAGAGGCGCTCTATCATCACACCATAGGTAAGATGCTCTATCTTCTCTATCGGATGAAGAACCACCGATTCCTCAAAACTGCTTTTCTTACCATTCCGGATTTCTACCAGCAAACGGGCACGTAACAGTTCCTTAACCGACTGGTTGACAATCTGTTGAGGTATCTTCGTTAAATCATGAATTTCTTTCGGAGTATACGCCTGTTCGCCCTGATTGAACCGACGACATACCAGATGCATCACTACCCCACAAACCTTGATGCGCTGCACCAGTTTCAGGTGATCGTACTGCAAATCACCATCATAATAATGGATGTTCTGGTTGGTATGGCAAAGCAAGGCGCCAAACACTACGATAGCCCACGAAATCTGAAGCCATAACAGGAAAAGCGGAATGGCTGCCAGCGAACCATAGATGACATTATAGCTGGACAAGAAAACCTGCAGATAGATATATCCATACTGAAGTGCCGTCATGCAGACACCCGCCAGGAACGATGGAACCAGGGTACTGCGAACCCGGATATAGGTATTCGGGATGACATAATAGCAGAACACGAAGAACAGGAACATCGGAACAAAAGCCGCCAGATGGAGGATGAACGAAGGAATGGTATCACCGATATCCGCTATTCTGTCTACATTATCCACCATATTCACCGTCCATACATTGATGCTCGAAGCAAAGAGAATCAGCAGTCCCAGACCAAACAGAATGGTAGGATATTCGGTAACAATCTGCTTCCACGAACGCTCGCCCGTATGCCAGATATCATCGAAGGTAAGCTCTATCTTCTGCATCAGCGAAACGATGGTATAGAGAAACATCACGATACCCGTACCGATGATATAGTTGCTCTGCGTATTCTCAATATAATTGTGAACGAAGTTAACGATGGTCTGCGCTACAACGGGCTGTGCCTCGAAGGTGGTAGAGAGCCAGGATTCGAGCAGAGAGGCATAGCCGAAACCACGGGCTATGACAAACATCATTGCCATGAAAGGTATCAGAGCCATGAAGGAGGCAAAAGTCAAGGCAGCCACATCCCTGGCCCACATATCCTTGAGATAGAAGATGCGACCGGCAAGCATACCCATCTTAATCCAAGACTTGAGTCTGCCCCGGAAGTCTTTGATATTAGAAGAATTGAACTCTCTGATATCTTCGTAAAAACCTAGTATTCTGTCTATTACCCCCATAAGCTTAAAGTGTTGGTTTCACGATAAAACATCAAATCCCTCCACAACACCACCGGGATGCCGTGAAGGGATTTGTCTTAGTATAAATTGCTTCTGTTCTATGGATTAATAGAACTTGAAGTAGTTGCGAGCATTGTTGTAAGAGATATCCTCTACCATACGAGAGAGGCTCTCCATGTCGTTAGGAAGCAAGCCCTTCTCTACATCATTGCCGAGGAGGTTGCAGAGCAAACGACGGAAGTACTCGTGACGTGGGTAGCTGAGGAATGAACGTGAGTCAGTCAACATACCTACGAAACGGCTCAGGAGACCCAATACAGAGAGTGCGTTCATCTGGCGGGTCATACCATCGAGCTGATCGTTGAACCACCAGCCAGAACCAAACTGGATCTTACCTGGGCAAGAACCATCCTGGAAGTTACCGAGCATGGTAGCGATTACCTCGTTGGCACATGGGTTCAATGTATAGAGGATAGTACGTGTGAGCTTACCCTCCATGTTGAGCTCATTGAGGAAGCTGCTCATAGCCTTGGCTGTAGTGAACTCACCGATAGAATCGAAACCGGTATCAGCACCAAGCTTGTTGTACATCAGTGTATTGTTGTCGCGGATAGCACCATAGTGGTACTGCTGTGTCCAGTCGGCAGCGTGATCCATCTCAGCGCAAACCTTGAGGAATGCATGCTTGTACTGACGGATTTCGAGAGCAGAAAGCTGCTGGCCACGCATAGCCTTGGCGAAGATAGTCTCAATCTGAGAATCTGTATATGGCTCATCGTAGAACTCCTCGATACCGTGGTCGCTCAACTTACAGCCGTTCTCAGTAAAGAAGTCGTGACGCTTCTGCAAAGCATCAACCATATCCTGGAATGTAACGAGGTTAACACCTGCTACCTCACCGAGCTTGTTCATATAGTCAGCGAAATCTGGCTTCTCGATGTTCATAGCCTTGTCAGGACGCCAAGCAGGAATCATCTTGATTTCGAAACCGCTCTCACGTGTCTGCTTGTGGTAACGCAGGTCATCGATTGGGTCATCTGTTGTACAAACACACTCTACGTTATAATGACGCATCAAGCCACGAGCGCTGAACTCAGGCAACTGCAACTTCTCGTTACACTCATCGTAGATTTCACGGGCTGTCTTAGGGCTGAGCTGCTTATTGATACCGAAAGCAGTCTTGAGCTCCAGGTGAGTCCAGTGATAGAGAGGGTTACGGAAAGTATAAGGCACTGTTTCAGCCCACTTCTCGAACTTCTCCCAGTCGCTAGTATCAGTACCTGTGCAGAAGCGCTCATCTACACCATTGGTACGCATAGCACGCCACTTGTAGTGGTCGCCGCCGAGCCAAAGTTCTGTAATACTCTTAAACTTGTGATCATTGGCTACCATCTCAGGGATGAGGTGGCAGTGATAATCGATAATTGGCATTTTAGCCGCATGATTGTGGAAAAGATCCTGTGCAGTCTTCGTGTCGAGCAGGAAGTTTTCATCCATAAATTGCTTCATAATTCGTTATCGTAGTTTTTAAATGTTTATTTATACATTTCAAATTGTAGCGCAAAGATACAACAAATATCGGAAAAAAGAATCGTTTAAGCGAAATATTTTTGATAATTTCACTTAAACGATTACGTAGGTTGTATTATACAATGATTCTTGTCTTATGATAGCTTTCACGGAACTCGCTTGGCGAGCATCCTTTCTTTTTCTTGAAGATGCGGTTGAAGTTGCTGAGATTGTTGAATCCGCAATCAAAACCTATCTCGCTGATACTCTTGGCGGTATCTACCAGCATGCGGGCAGCATAACCCAGCCGCAGGTCGATGATATACTCAGAGATATTTCTGCCGGTATGGAGCTTGAAGAAACGGCTGAACGCACTGCTGCTCATGCCTGCCAGCGAGGCAAGCTCCGGCAGGCGGAGTTCATCCATATAGTTCTTGGAGATGAAATTCTTCACCTTCAGGATGCGCCGGCTATCGTCTTCTACCGTTACCTTGGCATAACTGCTGGAAGCCAGGGTGCGGGCATTTTCGCAGCGTGACAGTTCGTAGAGAATGGTCAGGAACTGCTGTACGGCATAGAAACCGTCTTTTACGGAACTTAAAGTATCGAGCAAACCGTATACCTTCATGATTGCCTGCAACGGGAATGAGAGTCCCTTCTTCGCTTCCTGCATCATACGGGTAATGCTGGCGTAGGGATTTCTTCCGAAGAGCGTTTCATCACTCATGGAGAAATCAAACTGGATGGTAATCTCACGGATGTCATCGCTGTGGCATTCGTTCTGCTCCCATACATGCTCCAGATCGGGCGATGTGATGAGACAGAGATCATAGTCGCCTATCACCTCCTGCGAATCTCCAACGATTCTTCTTACTCCCTTTGCATTCTCAACAAAGTTCAACTCGTACACCGAATGGTTATGGATAGGATAAGTAAACTCCTTCTTGTGTCGGTCTGCAATATAGAGCACATCCTTACCCATCAGCGGTGTTATCTCGTGTATGATTCTTCTATCATCTACCATGGTACTAAATGATTAATACTAATCACTATTTTAGATATTCAAAGTCTTCAGAATGTCGCTCATCTTCTGCTTGGTTGCAATACGGGTAGGAACCAGAGGCAGACGGAGCTCGTTCTCGATGAAGCCCATATCATTGAGCAGCGCCTTTACGCCGGCAGGGTTACCGTCAACGAAGAGCAGACTGTAGAGCTCAGTAAAAGAATGATGAATCTTACGGGCTGGCTCATATTCGCCACGGAACTCGAGACGGATCATACGGCTGAAAGCCTTAGGCAGGGCATTACCGATAACAGAGATAACGCCGGCAGCACCACTGGCAATCATTGAGAAGGTAAGCGCATCATCGCCGCTGATAACATCAAAATTATCAGGCTTGTTCTTGATAATCTCATCTACCTGCTCCAGGCTGCCACTAGCCTCCTTCACGGCTACCACATTAGGGAAGTCGCGGGCGATACGGCAGGTTGTTTCAGGCTTCATGTTGACACCGGTTCTGCCAGGAACATTGTAGAGCACGATAGGCAGCGGACTAACCTGGGCGATGGCCTTGAAGTGCTGATAGAGACCTTCCTGAGAAGGTTTGTTGTAGTAAGGACAGATACTGAGGATGCCATCGATGCCACTCCAGTCGGTGTTCTTGATTTCTTCAACGACAGCAGCAGTATTATTACCGCCACAATATTTCAATATCTTGATGCGACCCTTGTTCACGTCTTTCACCAATTCTGTGATTTTATCTTTCTCTTCCTGTGTAAGGCATGGAGCCTCACCAGTTGTGGCAAGGATGCAAAGGAAGTCTGCACCATTGTCAATTTGAAACTCTACCAATCGCTTGAGCGACTGATAATCAACCGAGCCATCGGTGTTGAAAGGAGTAATAAGGGCAACACCTAAACCCTTGAATATGTTCTGTGCCATAATCTATAATATCAAAAACGTTGGCAAAAGTACACAATTATTGTCAATTTGCAAAATAAAATTGAACTTTTCTTTCAAGATTGTACCATTTTTGAAAAAAATCTGTATTATTATACCATATTTCACGTTTTTTTAGTAACTTTGCACCCGAATTAAGCAAAGAACGTAGAACAAATCAAAGCTCAAAGTTCATAGCAAAAAACAAAAAATTTCAAAGATCATCATGAGATATTTCATATTCTTCGGTTACGACGGCACCAACTACCACGGCTGGCAGATTCAGCCCAATGCCAATTCGGTGCAGCAGGAGTTGCAGCGCGCCCTCTCCATACTTATGAGAAAGGAAATGGAGGTGGTGGGAGCAGGAAGAACCGATACCGGCGTACATGCACGACACATGGCAGCCCACTTCGATACCGACAGGATTCCGATGGAACCCGACCAGCTGGTATACCGCCTGAACCGCATCCTGCCCCGCGACATCGCCGTATACGAAGTAAGGGAGGTAGCCCCAGAGATGCATGCCCGTTTCTCTGCCATCTCGCGCACATACCATTATTATATACATACGCAGAAAGATCCGTTTGAGCGCCATTATTCACTGCAGATGAACTATCCCCTGAATTTCGAGAAGATGAACGAGGCGGCTCAGCATTTTCTGCATCACGAAGACTATGCAGCGTTCTGCAAGGCAGGTGGCGACAACAAGACCACCATCTGCCATGTAACAGCCGCCCGATGGATACAGACCTCTCCTACCACCTGGTATTTTGAGATTTCCGCCAACCGTTTCCTGAGAAACATGGTGAGAGCCGTAGTGGGTACACTCATCGATGTAGGCAGAGAAAAGATTACGATGGAACAGTTTCTCGATATCCTGCACAACGGAAGCCGCAGCGATGCAGGCGAAAGCATGCCGGGTAACGCATTGTTCCTGGAAGAGGTAGGGTATGATTTCAATGATTAAATAATTAGAAACACAAGGGCGCGAGCCTCATTCAACATTCAACATTCAACATTTAACATTCATAAAAATGTGGTTAGTATTAGCATTTCTCTCAGCAGCGCTGCTGGGATTTTATGATGCCTTCAAGAAGAAGGCGCTTTCAGGTAACGCAGTGATTCCCGTGCTCTTTCTGAACACGCTCTTCTCATCGCTCATCTTCCTGCCGTTCATCGTGATGAGCTATACAGGAAATTCGCTGGATGGAACGATGTTCCATGTAGCAGAAGGCGGATGGGAAGTCCACAAGTACATCGTGCTCAAGAGTTTCATCGTATTGAGCAGCTGGATCTTCGGTTATTTCGGCATGAAACACCTGCCGCTTACCATCGTGGGACCTATCAACGCCACCCGACCGGTAATGACACTCGTAGGTGCCCTGCTGGTTTATGGCGAGGTACTGAATCTGTATCAGTGGATTGGTGTCATACTTGCCATCATCTCCTTTGCCATGCTTTCGCGTAGCGGCAAGAAAGAGGGTATCGACTTCAAGCACAACAAATGGATTTACTTCATCGTGCTGGCTGCCGTGCTCGGTGCAATAAGCGGTCTCTACGACAAGTATCTGATGGCTCCACCAGAGAATGGTGGTGTAGGATTAGACAGAATGATTGTGCAGAGCTGGTACAACATCTACCAGTGTTTCCTCATGGGAGCCATGCTGCTGATGATATGGTGGCCTACCAAGAAGAATTCTACCCCATTCCACTGGCACTGGAGTATCATCTTCATCAGTATCTTCCTTTCGGCAGCCGACTTCGTTTATTTCTACGCTCTGAGTCTGCCTGGCGCCATGATCAGTATCGTGAGCATGATTCGCCGCGGTTCGGTTATCGTCAGCTTCCTCTTCGGTGCAGCCATCTTCCATGAGAAGAACCTCAAGGCGAAGTTCGTAGACCTTCTCCTCGTTCTGCTCGGAATGCTCTTCCTCTATTTCGGAACGAAGTAATGATTAGATAAAAAAAAGTCTTGCAAGCATATAGCCTGCAAGACTTTTTTTATGTTTTATGTTTTTACCAGATATGTGCACGCTTGTTCTTAGGAACAAAGAGCTTGTCGCCCTTTTTGATGTTGAATGCCTTATACCATGAATCCACCATTGGGAGGGCACCGTTCACACGAGCCTCGTTTGGAGAGTGAACATCCACGGTCATCAGATACTGCAGGTACTCAGGACGGGCATTGCCTGCCCATACACGTGCCCATGCCAGGAAGAAGCGCTGTTCTGGAGTAAATTCATCCTTTACGCCCAACTTCTCTGTCTTCATCACATTCTGAAGTGCACGGAAAGCGATGTTCAAACCACCATTGTCACCGATGTTCTCACCCAGGGTCATCTGGCCGTTTACCTTCTTGCCAGCCAACTCAATCGTGTTGAAATGGTCAACCAGGATCTTGGTGCGAGACTCGAAGTTCTTCTTGTCAGCAGCAGTCCACCAGTTGTGCTGGTTACCAGTCTTGTCAAACTGGCTGCCCTGATCGTCAAAACCATGACTCATCTCATGACCGATTACACCACCGATACCACCATAGTTCATCGCATCATCGGCTGTTGGGTCGAAGAATGGAGGCTGGAGAATAGCTGCAGGGAAGCAGATCTCGTTGGTAGTTGGGTTATAATAAGCATTGATAGTCTGAGGAGTCATTCCCCACTCAGTCTTATCTACCGGCTTGTTCACCTTGCGGGCGATTTCATCCTTGGTAAAGAACTCAGAGATATTTGCCATATTCTCGTAGAGAGAAAGGCTGTCATCTACCTGCAATCCGCTATAGTCCTTCCACTTGTCAGGATAGCCGATCTTGATGATGAAGTTCTCCAGCTTATCCTTAGCCTGTGCCTTGGTAGCAGCACTCATCCATGTAGCCTCGTCGATGCGCTGTGAAAGCGCAGTCTGGAGATTGTGAACCAGTTCGAGCATACGCTTCTTGCTGCTCTCCGGGAAGTACTTCTCTACGTAAATCTTTCCGATAGCCTCGCCCAACACACCGCTCACGGTACTTACGGCACGCTTCCAGCGAGGACGGTCCTGCTGAACACCGCTCATTACCTTGCTCAACTCAAAGGATACGGCACGGAAATCATCGCTCAACACGCTGGTTGCACCAGAAATCACCTTGATCTCTGCGTATGTCTTCAGATCATCCAGAGAGGTCTCTGCGAGAATCTTCTCAACCTCGTGGATTGGTTCAGGCTGACCCACGCAAATTTCCTTGAAAGCAGGGAAACCGGATGCCAGGAATACATTACCCCAGTCGATGCCAGGATAATCGAGCACAAGCTGGTTGTAGGTCATCTTGTGATAGTTCTTGTCGATGTCTCGGAGCTGTACCTGGCTATAGCTTGCCTTAGCGATGCGGGTCTCGATAGCCATCACAGCCTCCATCTTCTTCTGGGCGGTAGCCTCGTCGTTGCCTACCATCTGGAAGAGCTTCTTCATATAAGCCTTGTATGCATCACGAATCTTCTTGGTCTGCTCGTCATCGTTTACATAGTAATCGCGTACACCAAGACCGAGACCACTCTGGTCTACCTCAACGAGGTTGTTGGCGGCATCACGAAGATCGGCGCCCACACCGATGCCATACATCATGGTACCCTCGCCACGGAAATCGAGCTGAGCGGTAACGAGCTGATACTCTCTGCGGTCCTTGATGGCTGCAATGCGGTCGAGAGTTGGCTTGATAGGTGCCCATCCCTCCTTGTTCAGGCGAACGCTGTCCATACGGAGGTTGTAGAGCGAACCAATCTTCTGTCCGAGTGACCCCTTCTGCTGTGGCTTGGAAGCATATTCAAGGATGATGTCCTGGATGCGCTTCTGGTTCTGCTCAAAGAGGTCGGTGAAAGCACCATTGTCGGTATGCTCGGCATCGAGTGGATGATTCTTCATCCAGTTGCCTGCGGCATAGCGATAGAAATCATTACCCGGCTTGATGGTCAAGTCCATGTTGGTCTTGTCAATACCGGAGCCCAACTTCTCCTGCTGGGCAAAAGCAGTTGTTGCACTGAGCAACAATGCTGCGAATAATACTTTTGTTCTCATTATTGTTTGTATTTAACTGTTTCTTTTTTTATAAGGGCGAGACCTGCAAAGGTCAGGGCGCCATTCAGCATCAGAAGCTCATAGCCGAACTTATAGCCCACATACTGCGAGGTAAGGGTATCGATGGCGAAGCAGATGAGCGGACTGGCGATGCAGACCCATGGCGACCAGCGGTCGTTTACCTGACGCTTGGTGAGCAGACTGAAGGCAAACAAACCTAACAGCGGACCGTAAGTATAAGAGCAGAGGATGTAGATGGCATCTATCACGCTCGTAGAATTAATCGCCTTGAAAGCAATGATGAAGAGCATGAAGACGAAAGCCACCAGCAGATGCATACGCTTGCGGAGCTTCATATCCTCTTTCCTGCCCAATATATCCACACAGAGACTCGTAGTAATGGCGGTCAAAGCTGAATCGGCACTGGAGAAACTTGCCGCCACAATGCCAATGGTAAACAAGACCACCACCAGGTTTCCCATCGCCCCCGAAGCCGCAAACATCGGCAACAGATCATCAGGAACATCAGGCAAAGCCACTCCCTGTTTCTGAGCCAGCATCATCAGCAACACACCCAGACTCAGGAAAAGCAGATTGGCAGGCACAAAGGCAAAACCATAGCTGCAAACATCCTTCTGGGCCTCACGGAGCGACTTGCAGGTAAGATTCTTCTGCATCATGTCCTGATCAAGACCGGTCATCACAATCACTACAAAGACACCGCTGAGGAACTGTTTCCAGAAATTCTGTTTCGACATCCAGTCATCAAAGACAAAAATACGGGAATGACTGTCGTGAGCAATCGCAGTGATCGCTTCGGAAGGAGTCATGCCCAACGCCGACATCACCTGACAGATAATGAGGATGAGCGCAGCAAACATACAGAGCGTCTGAAAGGTATCCGTCCACACCAGCGTCTTGATGCCACCCTTGCGCGTATAAAGCCAGATAAGCAGTACCATGACAGGAACCGTGACCCAGAACGGAACACCAATCCCATCGAGCACGAAACGCTGCAAGAGGATACAGACGACAAAGAAACGGACCGCCGCACCCGTCATCTTGGACAAGAGGAAGAACGAAGCTCCAGTCTTATATGAACGTTCCCCCAACCGCTGCTGCAGATAACCGTAAATCGTAGTGAGATTATACCGGTAATAGATAGGAAGCAAAAGAAAGGCAACCAGGAAATAACCCAGGATGAAACCGATGCACATCTGAAGGTAGGTCATATCCGTTCTCATCACCATGCCCGGCACACTGACGAAAGTGATGCCCGAAATAGACGCACCCACCATACCGAAAGCAACCATATACCAAGGCGAACGGCGGTTGGCACGATAGAAAGTTTCATTACTTGCCATTTTACGGGCAGTAAGATGACTGAAGAGCAGCAGCACACAGAAGTATGCCAGAACTGTGATAACGATAGCCATATTCTCTTAGATTAATATAAAAACAAAAAACCTCCGAGATCACTCTCGAAGGTTTCTGCGGTGCGTACGAGACTCGAACTCGTGACCTCCTGCGTGACAGGCAGGCATTCTAACCAACTGAACTAACGCACCAAACTATTTTGGCAAACCTGCAAGATGATTTTGAGCGGTGCGTACGAGACTCGAACTCGTGACCTCCTGCGTGACAGGCAGGCATTCTAACCAACTGAACTAACGCACCAAACTATTTTGGCAAACCTGCAAGATGATTTTGAGCGGTGCGTACGAGACTCGAACTCGTGACCTCCTGCGTGACAGGCAGGCATTCTAACCAACTGAACTAACGCACCAATCATGAAATCAAATTGAATGGCTTAGCGCTCATTTTTCATTTGCGAGTGCAAAGGTACTACTTTTTTTTGGTTCTACCAAATTTTTATGCAACTTTTTTACAGAAAATATTGAAAAAACATCGCATCCTCATATCCAACTGGGCCACAAAGCCATTGTTTCAGGACATTATTCCCCTCAAATCCAACAGATTGCAGCATTTTAGCCGCTTTTTGGTTTCTGATACCTACAATAGCATAAATCTGCTGAAGATGAAGTACATTCCGAGCATATTGCAACAAGCGTGACACAGAAGCCTTCGCGTAACCCTGCCCCTGAAACTCCTTTTTGATGACAATTCCGAGTTCGGCACGGTGATGACGGGGATCAAAATCAGTAAGATCCAGAATGCCCACCTGCTCATTCTGCTCATTCTCTACTATCAGGCGCACCTGATTGTCTACATAAATATCTGCCGAAGCACTGGTTATATAGTCGAGCAGCACCCGGCGCGAATATGGAACATTGGAAACACCCAGTTCCCAAAGCCGATCATCATTCTCTATCTGGTAGAGAAATTCAAGATCTTCCAACTCTAAAGCACGTAATCGAATATTCGGTTCTTTCATAAACTACACTTATTAATAATGTACGCGCGTACCTTATAATATAAAAATAAATCTATCCTTATAAATAACCAAATTCATCCTTATCCATCACCTCCCTATCCGTAATCACCTTACCGATGTCCTTCGTATAGGTAGCCAGTTTGATATTCTCGTCAGACCGCTGCGCAAGCTGATGCAGCATCTCTTCATAGCTCATCTCGTCAGCATCAAACAATACCTGGTTTGACAGGTCGACATGAGAAGGAGAAAAGAATCCCAGACTCTTTCTGATTCTCGCAGTCATCATCTGCGTAAAGGCTACAGAGGCACGGGCATAGATGGCAAATTTGATAGGGATACTCAAGAGATGCGACATACCCGAATAATGTTTACGGAAGAAGATAAGCATCGCCTCGTAAAACACATGAACATAGCGGAAACTCGACTTCTGAGTACTTTCACCTTTGTAATGCAGGATATCTACAGGCAGATAATAGTTCTGATAACCACCCTTCAAGATACGGTAAGAAAGATCAATATCCTCGCCATACATGAAGAAATCCTCATCCAGTAACCCCACCTTCAGCAAGGCTTCACGACGAATCATACAGAAAGCACCGCTCACAACCTCTATCTTTGCCGGCTTATCCCATGGAAGATAACCCATGTAATAATGACCGAAACTGCGATGCTGAGGAAACCGGCTGCACAACCCCATCATCTTATAGAAAGCCACCATCGGAGAAGGCAATCCTCTTCTACTCTCAGGAGCTGGTTTGCCATTGGCTCCCAACATCCTTACACCCAGTGCACCGGCATCAGGATGAGAACGCATAAAACTGACAGCATCCTTGAGAACATGCTCACCGATAATGGTATCCGGATTCAGCAAAAGAACCAGATCACTCTCGCTCTTGCGGATAGCAAGATTGTTGGCACGGGCAAATCCGTTATTATGCGTACAGGCTACAACATGGAGATTAGGATATCGGGAAGCCGGGAAACACTGTTCGAGATATTCCACCGTTCCATCCTGAGAATGATTATCAACCACGATAATCTCTGCCGTATCGCCACTTGCATCACCCTGCTGCCCACACTCCAACACGCCGATAGCTTTCTCTACCGAACGCAGACACTGGGCAAGATAGTACTTCACATTATAGCTTACTATGACAACACTGAGTTTCATATCGAATATCAAATATTAGATACTGAGAGTTTAACCTTCCGCCTCTGTTGTTTCGTCCTCACATCTTCCGACAGAAGGATAAACAAAGAAGAGACAGAGAAAAAGGATGATAGCCATATATCCGAAAGCAGGAGCCATCGTCTGATAATACATAAACGTATTGATCAGCATTGGCAAGCAGAGCATATTCAGACGGGCAGTGCCCAGAGGAAGAAGTGCATCTCCCTTACGGGTTACCAACTGACGGTGAATAGCCTTGAAACTGAAGAGTTTGAGCGCCAAAGGAATAACGGCAATGGTAAGAAACTCCATCGCTACGGTAATCACATAGACCAACGTGACATCCCCAGCCAGATTAGTAGGTTCCAGAATTTCTGTCTCATAGAGCAAGACCAGCAGGAATCCTACCAATAGGACAAAGAGGAAATTGGTCATCAATATTCGTTGTACTTGTTTGATTTTCATTTTGTTGTCTTTTGTTATTGTCCAAATGGAGTTCTGTTCAGAATACTCCGTCCGAGGGTAACCTCATCTGTATACTCCAATTCATCACCCACCGAGATACCACGGGCGATAACAGAGAGTTTAACAGGATACTCAGCAAGTTTACGGGAGATATAGAAGTTGGTAGTATCACCCTCCATCGTACTGCTGAGAGCAAAAATCACCTCCTTCACCCCACCTTCAGCCACACGCTGAACCAGCGATTCTATCTCTATATCCGAAGGACCGATACCATCCATCGGCGAAATGATGCCGCCCAAGACATGATAGAGTCCGTGAAACTGCTGCGTGTTTTCTATCGCCAGTACATCCTGCACATTCTCGACAACACAGATGGTAGAAGCATCGCGCCGGGAATCAGAACAGATCGGACAGACATCAGTATCGCTGATATTATGACAAACTCTGCAGTATTTCACTTCACGCCGCATCCTGGAAATGGTATCAGCAAAGAGTTCCACATCCTCACTCTTACGCTTGAGCATAAAAAGTACAAGGCGCAAAGCTGTTTTGCGCCCTATACCTGGCAATTTAGAAAACTCCGCCACTGCCTTTTCCAACAAAGTCGAAGAAAACTGTTGTTGCATCTTAGCAGTTTAGAGATAAATACCAATACCCAGTTTCAAACCTACAGTAGAATAATCTACATGCTTCTTGAAACTCTGATCGTAGTAGATAGCTGGCTCGAGGGTAACCGACTTGCCGAGGAAGAAAGCATAACCTACCTCTACCCCTGGCATGAAATCATTATAACCTCCGGAATGAGCCAACTTTACGCCGCCACCCAGATACAGACCATTCTGCTCGATATAATAACGTGCCTGGGCACCGACAGAGAAATAATCCTTCACGCCTTCAAGACCAGAATGATTATATTCTACCTGCCCCAACAGCATCCAATCGTCTTCTACGAAGTATCCAGCCTTAGCCTGAATACCGAGATTGAGGTCCTGAGAGCCATTATAACTCAAGTTTAAGCCCGTCATCGACGCACCTATATACTGTTTTCCACTTTCAAACTGAGCATGGGCAGCTGTCGAAACGACAAGTGCCAATGCTACAATAGCTAATTTTTTCATTCGTATCATATAAATTTACGTATATTGATTAATACTTATATATAAATCTATTGTTTCTTCTGATAACTGCGATACCAACCCAGGAACCATACCAAGGCTATCACCAGAATGATGACACTGCCCGTATAAGCCAGGCTCTCACCCAAAGCCAAAGCTGTTGGCGAAATGAGCAGGAAGGTTGAACATATCACGGTCATAAACAAGGCAGGAACCAGCGTCATTACAAAAGGCTTCTTCTGCTGTACCAGATAAACCGTCAATGTCCAGAGAGTGAACACAGAAAGCGTCTGGTTAGCCCAGCCGAAATACTGCCAGATGATATTGAAACCATCAGGATTCTCCATCTGCCAAACCAGAATGCCTACCGTAAGAGCAAACAACGGAACACAGATATAAAGACGCTTGCGCATAGAGCGCTGCTCCAAACCGATAAACTCGGCGATAATCAGACGGGCACTTCTCAAAGCCGTATCGCCACTGGTAATAGGCGCTGCAACAACACCCAGCAGAGCCAGGATTCCACCAGCCACACCCAACCAGCTGGAACATACAATTTTCACAACGGTAGGCGCATCGAAGTTCTGGATAAGCGACTTGCCACCATCAAACTGAGCAATAAACTGCTGAGCCACCTCAGGGCTTACGCATTCACGCCATCCACCATAATAGAAGAAATACATGGAAACCGTAGCCCATATCAAGGCAACAACACCTTCTGTAATCATGGCTCCATAGAAAATAGGGCGTCCCATCTTCTCATTCTTCATGCATCGTGCCATGAGCGGACTCTGCGTAGCATGGAAACCACTGATGGCGCCACAGGCTATCGTGATAAAGAGGCAAGGGAAAATCGGACTCTTCTGTACAAAAGACTCCGTTCCCAACCAAGCCGGATTCTCATTGAGATTGCAACTCTGCAAATTGCTCCAGAGTTCAGGCAATGAAGGCCACTTCACAAAGAGACCTATCATCAGAGCACCCGCCATAAAGAGAAGCGAGAAGGCAAAGAGCGGATAAACCTTACCGATAATTTTATCGATAGGCAGTAATGTAGCAATGACGTAATAAACGAAAATCACCACAATCCAAAACATCTGGCTGCCCCAGAATGCATCCGTATTACAAATGCCACTCATAATGATAGCCGGACTGTATACAAACACAGCTCCCACCATCATCAGCAAAAGTACCGAAAAGACCAACATCACTTTCTTGGTGCGTCCACCCAAATACTTACCTACCAATTCCGGCAAACCAGCTCCACCGTTACGGATACTGAGCATACCGCTCATGTAATCATGCATGGCTCCTGCGAAGATACACCCGAAGATAATCCACAGATAAGCCACCGGTCCGTACCAGGCACCCATAATTGCACCAAAGATAGGACCCGTTCCTGCAATGTTGAGGAACTGAATCATGAAGATTTTCCAACTAGGCAGTACCATAAAGTCGACCCCATCGGCTTTGGTCACTGCAGGCGTAGGGCGGTCATCAGGACCGAACACATGCGCCACAAACTTTCCATAAAGAAGGTAACCCAATACAAGGGCGACCAAACTAATAACGAAACTGACCATTTTTCTTTTATTGCTTAAAATTTTCTCTCTTTTCGGTGCAAAATGCACTTTATTTTAATATTTCAACCGCAAAAGTAATATTTTTATTTGAAATAAAAAAAAATATTGGTATCTTTGTTGCCAAATTGTAAGAATATGAAGAGATTTAAGATATTTTTTATCGTTTTATGCTCTGTTTTGGCCGCAAAAGCCCAGAGTATCGTGTTCAATAACCAGGTGCCGAAACATGAAGTAAGAGCTGTATGGCTGACAACCATAGGAGGTATCGACTGGCCACACTCTTATGCCCAGTCTTCTTATTCTGCCGAAAAGCAGAAAAAGGAACTGACGGATATACTGGACCGGTTACAGCAGGCTAAAATCAATACCGTACTGATACAGACCCGCGTAAGAGGTACCATGATTTATCCGTCGGCATACGAACCTTGGGATGGATGTCTGTCAGGATTTCCGGGCAGAAGTCCGGGCTATGATGCCCTGCAGTTTGCCATCGACGAATGCCATAAGCGCGGTATGGAACTGCATGCCTGGGTGGTAACCATCCCTGTAGGAAAATGGAACGCACTCGGCTGCAAAACCCTCAGACGGAAGATGCCGAAACTCATCAAGAAGATTGGAGCCGACGGATACATGGATCCGGAAAACAGTCGGACAGGTGATTATCTGGCAAACATCTGCAGGGAAATTACACATAAATATAATGTAGATGGTATTCACCTCGACTACATCCGTTACCCTGAAACCTGGAACATCAAAGTGAGCCGGGAACAGGGACGCCGGTATATCACCAACATCGTAAGAAAGATTCACGATGCAGTGAAGGCTGAAAAACCTTGGGTAAAAATGAGCTGCTCACCTGTAGGAAAGTATGATGACCTGAGCAGATACCGGAGCTTTGGCTGGAATGCATACACGAAGGTCTGCCAGGATGCACAGGGCTGGCTCAAGAGCGGTCTGATGGACGAGCTCTTCCCTATGATGTATTTCAAGAACGAACACTTCTATCCGTTTGCCATCGACTGGCAGGAACAGAGCCATGGCAAGATTGTGGTTCCAGGATTGGGCATCTACTTTCTCGATCCGAAAGAAGGAAAGTGGAACATCAATGACGTGACGGCAGAAATGTATCACATCCGAAACCTCGGAATGGGATATGCATTCTTCAGAAACAAGTTCCTCCTGGACAACAAACAGGGTATTCTCAACTTTACCCAACGTTTCAATCCATACCCATCATTGGTTCCGCCGATGACCTGGGCAAGCAAGAACCAACCGGAACAGCCACAACAATTATCGGTAATCACCACCGATAACAAGGTATCAGTTTCCTGGCGCAATCCTTCAAACTATACGGATGGCACTAAAATAGCAACCCCTTATATATATAATAATGTATACGCGAGTAAGAAATATCCGGTTGACATCACCGATGCACGCAACCTGGTCGCCGCACGAATCATAGGAAATTCGTTCAAAATAGAAAATCCTGATGCAAAACATCTGTTTGTTGCCGTAACTTCAATGGACGGATATGGCATCGAAAGCCAGCCTACCCAAGAAAAAGAGGAAGAAAATCCACTTTTTGCCAAAAACACAGGAGCTGCGAAATTACTCGAATGTGACGGAAAGAAGGTATATCTTGCTGAAACTACAAAAAATCTCGTTTTTGACGTTCTGATGGTCGAAACCCTGCAGGGATGCGACATTCTGTACCTTCAGACAAAGGATAACGCGCTAGATGTTAGAAACTTAAAGGAGGGTACATACCGCGTGGTAAGCATCAATAAGAAGGGGTACAAGCATACGTTAGGAACCTTCGAGATGAAGAAAAATTGATTTTTTTCGAAAAAAGTTGCGAAAAAATTTGGTGGAATCAAAAAATAGTAGTACCTTTGCACTCGCAATTCAGAAATGAGGCTTTTAAATGTTGCACCCTTAGCTCAGTTGGTAGAGCAACTGACTCTTAATCAGTGGGTCTAGGGTTCGAATCCCTAAGGGTGTACAAAAGATAAGAATTGGCTCCGTAGCTCAACTGAATAGAGCACTTGACTACGGATCAAGAGGTTCAAGGTTTGAATCCTTGCGGAGTCACTCTCCTATCAAAGCTTCACTGAAACAAACGGTTTTGGCTCCGTAGCTCAACTGAATAGAGCACTTGACTACGGATCAAGAGGTTCAAGGTTTGAATCCTTGCGGAGTCACCAACAAATAGTTGCACCCTTAGCTCAGTTGGTAGAGCAACTGACTCTTAATCAGTGGGTCTAGGGTTCGAATCCCTAAGGGTGTACAAAAAGAGCATTTCTTAACAGAAATGCTCTTTTTTGTTTTATATTTCTCCCTACCATTTAATATCGCCTTTAAATATCACTTTATATCTCTTTAAATATCACTATAAAAAAGTTGCAGCCGTCCAAAGTTTACACCCAGACAACCGCAACCAATTTACCAATCAAAAATATCTAAAATCTTATCCCGTCATCATCATACAACTCTACTATCAACAGAAGAGCCAGTAAAGAACTGCCAGCACGGCTACCATAACAACAGCTACCATTGCTTTAATCATACAGGTAGCCACCTTCTTTAAGACAAACAGTCCTACAACAAGGACTACCAATACCAGCGCATAATATCCAAAATCATTCATATCACATTATTATATAGTATAAACTACCAATCAGTATTCATCACCCTATTAACGATCGTTCTTTAACGCCCTGCGGAATTCAGCCGGTATCGGAGTTTCAAATTCCATAGGCTGATGCGTAACGGGATGATAGAAACACAGTACATAGGCATGCAGGCACAAGCGCTGGCATGGATCATCACCATTACCATACTTGATGTCACCACACACCGGATGCCCCATATCGGCCGTATGAACACGAATCTGATTCTTACGGCCCGTTTCGAGTTTGAACTCCACCAGAGAATGAGCCGTTGTACGCTCTAATGTATGGAAATGGGTAACAGCATACTTGCCGCCATTATCCGTATCACTACTGTAAGTAATATAGGCCTTGTTATCTTTCAGCCAGTTAGCAACGGTACCTTCATCTTCTTCCATCTCTCCGGAAACCAGAGCTACATATCTGCGGTCGTACACATTATGATGCCAATCATCCTCCAAAGCCAACTCCGTCTGCTTATCCTTGGCATAAATCATCAAGCCCGAAGTATCACGGTCAAGTCGGTGTACTACATGCGCCTGGCAGTTCTGGCGAGTCTTATGAAAATAATCATCAAGTACCGTTTTCACATTCAGAGTAGAATGACCGGCTGCCATACTCAAGATACCAATGTTTTTCTCGACAACAATCAGATATCTGTCTTCATAAACAATCTTAAGGTATCTGCTTTTAAATACCTCCTGATTCTTCTTTGTCTTGCTCACACTCACCTTCATACCCGGCTTCAGGGCATAATCAAACTGGGTAATGGTTTTGCCATTTACCTTGATTCCCCTACCCTGCAGAGTCTGCTTCACCTTGGTCTTGCTAGGTCCCTTCACATTCTCCATCAGCCATTCCAGCAACGGAGCAGGTTTTTCTACCTTGTAATGCTCATATTCATTTGGGTTTCCGTAGCCATAAGCATTATTGGTATGCTTATTAAAATTTCCTTTTCTATTTTGTTGTCTCATATTGTTATCGATATCATTTTCTTAACATGAAAAACACAGAATCAATGCTGCATTTTCTCCGTTTCAGCCTACAAAAGTAAGACTTTTCTGCAAAATAACAAAAAGCCACCATGTTTTTAACTAAAAATTAGTAACTTTTGCCAATAAATCATTGTGTTTCAAATATTTTTTTGTAATTTTGCAGCAGAATTAAAGATATAATCAGAATAAAAGATATTTAGGAACAAATAATGATTACAGTACAAAATCTTGCGATCCAATTCGGAAAGAGAGTGCTTTACAAGGATGTAAACCTCAAGTTCACTCATGGTAATATTTATGGTATCATCGGTGCTAACGGCGCCGGAAAATCTACTTTCCTCCGCGCTATCAGCGGCGACCTTGAACCAAACAAGGGTACAGTAGAAATGGGACCAGGCGAGCGACTTTCTGTCTTGGAACAGGACCACTTCAAATATGACGATTTCCGCGTGATGGATACCGTTCTGATGGGTCATCAGCCATTATGGGAAAACATGAAGGAGCGCGAGCGCCTCTATGCTAAGCCAGAGATGACAGAAGAAGATGGTAACCTCGCTGCTGAGCTGGAGCTCAAGTTTGCAGAAATGAATGGTTGGGAGGCTGAAAGCAATGCCGCACAACTTCTGCAGAACCTCGGCGTAAAGGAAGACCGCCACGACAAACTCGTAGGTGAACTTTCAAACACAGAGAAAGTGCGCGTGATGCTGGCGAAGGCACTCTTCGGCAACCCAGACAACCTTCTTCTCGATGAGCCTACCAACGACCTCGACCTCGACACAGTTGAGTGGTTGGAAGACTATCTCAGCAACATTGAACAGACCGTACTCGTAGTATCTCACGACCGTCACTTCCTCGATGCTGTAAGTACCCAGACCGTAGATATCGACTTCGGTAAGATTACGATGTTTGCAGGTAACTACTCTTTCTGGTACGAGAGTTCTCAGTTGGCTCTTCGCCAGGCTCAGAACCAGAAGATGAAGGCTGAAGAGAAGAAGAAGCAGTTGGAAGAATTCATCCGCCGATTCTCAGCTAACGTTGCTAAGAGTAAACAGACAACATCCCGCAAGAAGATGCTGGAGAAGCTGAACGTCGAAGAAATCCGTCCATCAAGCCGTAAATACCCAGGCATCATCTTCCAGATGGAGCGTGAGCCAGGTAACCAGATTCTGGAGGTAGAGGGACTGAAAGCATGCGACGAAGACGGAACAGTGCTCTTCGACCATGTAAACTTCAACATAGAAAAGGGCGAGAAGGTAGTATTCCTTTCTCACAACCCTAAGGCGATGACCGCACTCTTCGAAATCATCAACGGCAACCGAAAGGCTGACGCAGGTGACTACAAGTGGGGTGTTACTATCACTACAGCTTATCTCCCACTCGATAATACAGAATTCTTCCAGAGCGACAAGAACCTGGTAGACTGGTTGAGCCAGTATGGTCCAGGTAACGAAGTTGCCATGAAGGGCTACCTCGGAAGAATGCTCTTCAGCGGCGAAGAAGTACTGAAGAAGGTAAATGTCCTCTCCGGAGGTGAGAAGATGAGATGTATGATTGCACGCATGCAGTTGCAGAACGCCAACTGCCTGATTCTTGATACTCCAACCAACCACTTGGACCTGGAGAGTATTCAGGCATTCAACAACAACCTGGTAGGTTTCAAGGGCAATATCCTCTTCTCTAGCCACGACCACGAATTCATCAACACCGTGGCAAACCGTATCATCGAGCTCACTCCATCAGGCACCATCGACAAGCTCATGTCTTATGATGAGTATATCTACGATGAAGCTATCAAGGAGCAGAAGGCTAAGATGTACGGATTCTAAACAGAAAGTTATTCTGCTGTTTTAAACAGCAACCACAAATTATCTTATAATTTAATAGTGCCAATTCGATGAGAATCGGGTTGGCACACTTTTTGTCAAGCAACCAATAACAAGAATTATCATGTTTAAAAAATTTAAGACTATGTCAAAAGAAAAAGAAATCAATATAGAGGACGGAAACGTTCAGGAGACTGTTCAGAACGAAAATAATGAGCAGACAACTCAAAATGAAAATACTGAGGAAAATCAGAATACTGACAACAAGGCAGAAGAAGTTGACAACAATACAGACGCTGCTGACAAGAAGGCAGAAGAGATTGATCCTTTAACAAAAGCACAGCAAGAGGTAGAGGAACTCAAGAAACAGTTACTCTATAAGACTGCTGAGTTTGAGAATTACCGCAAGCGTACCCTCAAAGAGAAAGCAGAACTGATTTTGAATGGCGGCGAGAAGACTGTAGCTGCTATTCTGCCTATTCTCGACGACTTTGAGCGTGCCATCGCTGACAAGAGCGAAGATCCTAAGGTTATCAAGGAAGGTGTACAGATGATTTTCAACAAGTTCGTAAAGACACTCGAAGGTCTTGGTGTAAAGAAGATTGATACCAACGACAAGGATTTCGATGTAGATTTCCACGAGGCTATTGCTATGGTTCCGGGTATGGGCGATGACAAGAAGGGAAAGATCATTGACTGCGTCCAGACAGGTTATACGATGAACGACAAGGTGATTCGCCATGCCAAGGTAGCTGTAGGTCAGTAAGAAAGAAATATCAAGAGTTATTTTTCAATATCCAGAACATTCTATTAGAATTCTGTAAGAAAATTCAATATTTGAAATAAGCAAATGGCTAAGAGAGACTATTATGAGGTGCTGGGCGTAGACAAGTCGGCATCAGAAGACGAAATAAAGAAGGCGTATCGAAAGATAGCCATCAAGTATCATCCAGACCGCAACCCTGGCAACAAAGAGGCGGAAGAGAAATTCAAGGAAGCTGCCGAAGCTTACGAAGTTCTCCACGATGCCCAGAAGCGCCAGCAGTATGACCAGTTTGGTTTCGACGGCCCACAAGGTGGATTCGGCGGATTCGGCGGTGGTGCCAGCATGGACATGAATGACATCTTCTCTATGTTTGGAGATATCTTTGGCGGACACGGCGGTTTCAGCGGCTTTGGTGGCGGCGGATTCGGTGGCGGCTCACAGAAGCGGGTTTACCAGGGTGGCGACCTTCGCGTAAGAGTAAAACTGACTCTCCAAGAGGCAGCAACAGGTGTTACCAAGCGCTTCAAGATTCGCAAGGATGTAACTTGCTCTGCATGTCACGGAACAGGTTGCGAAGGTGGTGCCCAGCCAGAAACATGTCCGGAATGTCATGGAAGCGGCTATGTCTTAAAGACGGTGCGCAGCATGTTCGGCATGATGCAAACCCAGGCTGCCTGTACAAAGTGTGGCGGTGAGGGAACTATCATCAAGAACAAATGTAAGGAATGCGGTGGCGACGGAATCGTGAAGGGCGAGGAACTCGTAGAAATCAATATCCCTGCAGGTGTCGACAACGATATGGTTGTTACCGTTGAAGGAAAGGGTAACCAAGGCAAGCACAATGGTCTCTACGGAAACCTACAGGTAATGGTAAGCGTAGAAAAGAACGATGATTTCGAGCGTGTTGGTCAGGACTTATACCATAATCTTGTTCTTGACTTTGCAACTGCCACTTTGGGTGGCGAGGTAGAAGTCCCTACCTTGGATGGTAAGACGAAGATCAAAATAGAACCAGGCACACAACCAGGCAAACAGATCCGTTTGCGTGGCAAAGGAATGCCGGCTATTCAGGGATATGGTTATGGCCGTGGTGATATTATCGTCAATATTACCGTTTTCATCCCTACCTCTCTGACCAAAGAAGAAAAGGATCTTGTTGTGAAATTCAAGGAATGCGATAATTTCAAAGCAGATAATGCAGAGAAGAAATCTCTCTTTGAAAGTTTCAAGAATCTCTTTAAAAAATAAACAGTAAAGAGCAATCCCCGAAGAGGGCGAACTATCTTCGAAAGAACGGTTCGCTCTTTTCGGGGATTATCTGTATATATAATAAGGTATAACATATAACATGAATTATCAAGAAACTGTTGAATATCTTTTCACCAGCACGCCGGTTTTTGAAAAGATTGGAGCCAAGGCATACAAACCTGGGCTTGATACGATGTATAAAATGGATGAACACTTCGGACATCCTCATAACCAATATAAATGTATCCACATTGCAGGAACCAACGGAAAAGGTTCATCATCCCATACCCTTGCTGCAATCCTGCAAAGCCAGGGCTATAAGGTCGGCTTGTTCACATCTCCACATCTTGTAGATTTCAGAGAACGCATTCGCGTAAATGGTGAGATGGTAAGCGAAGAGTATGTAATCGACTTTGTAGAAAACAACCGGAAATTCTTCGAACCGCTACATCCTTCGTTCTTTGAACTGACCACCATGATGGCATTTCAGTATTTTGCAGAACAAAAGGTAGACTTTGCCGTCATCGAAGTTGGATTGGGAGGAAGACTGGATAGTACCAACATCATCACTCCTATCCTATCCGTTATCACGAACATCAGTTTTGACCACACCCAATTCCTCGGGAATACACTCGGCGAGATTGCAGGCGAAAAGGCGGGTATCATCAAGCCACAGATTCCTGTCGTTATTGGCGAATGGAACGAAGAGACCCAACCTGTGTTCATCAAGAAAGCCCATGAGCAGAATTCTCCTATCCATTTTGCACATACAACTGACGCAGACACGAACTTCGAACTGAAAGGCAACTATCAGAAAAAGAACTTCTGCACCATATCCGCAGCCGTAGAATGTCTGAAGGAAAAAGGAATAGAAATCAAAGATGAAAGCATAAAGAACGGCTTCGAACATGTATGCGAGCTGACAGGCTTACGTGGCAGATGGGAAAAACTCAACGAGCACCCTCTCACCATCTGTGATACGGGACATAACCTTGCCGGATGGGAGTATCTGGAACCTCAGATTGCATCCGTCAAAGCCGATACGAAACATATTGTCTTCGGAATGGTTGACGACAAAGATGTAGAGCATGTAATGGGACTATTAGAAAAGTTGCCAAAAGAAAGCACGTTTTTCTATTGGACGCAGCCATCAACCAAAAGAGCGATTCCTGTAGACAAATTATACGGATACGCACAAAAGCACGGCTTAAACGGAACTTGCTATCAAACTATCGCACAAGCATTTAACAAAGCAAAAGCAAACGCAAAAAAAGATGATTTTATCTTTATTGGCGGATCAAGTTACGTCGTTGCCGATTTGCTATCAGAATCGTTTTAGGATTTTTTAAATCAAAAAGTTCATAAAATATTTGTAATACTCATTTTTTTTTAGTTACTTTGCAGTACATTACTTAAACCAAAGTAAGGTAACTAAAAAAAAGTGAGATATTATGAATACAGAACCAGCAAATAAGTGTGGTTTGAAAAGAGAAGATTTTCAGACCACAGTGAATGGCAAGAAGACTGATCTCTTCGTGTTAAGAAACAAGCAAGGCAACGAAGTTGCAGTGACTAACTATGGTGGAGCAGTCGTAGCCATCATGATGCCTGACAAGGATGGCAACTATGCCAACCTCATCCAAGGCCATGACAACATACAGGACGTCATCAACTCACCAGAGCCATTCTTGAGTGTGCTCATCGGTCGTTATGGCAACCGTATTAAAGAAGGCAAGTTCATACTTCACGGCAAGGAGTATCATTTGGCATGCAACGATGGTCCCAACCACCTGCATGGTGGACCTACAGGTTTCCACACCAAAGTTTGGGATGCAACCCGCATGAGTGATAGCGCTGTCGTGTTGAAATACACGAGCCCTTATGGTGAAGAAGGCTTCACTGGTGAGTTGACAGTTTGGGTAGCTTACACATTGACCGACGACAATGAGTTCGTTATCAAGTATCAGGCTACAACCAACAAGACTACCATCTGCAACCTGACACATCACGCTTTCTTCTCAATCCAGGGTATTGCTAATCCTACCCCAACAGTTGACAATATCATCTGTGAGGTGAACGCAAACTACTATCTCCCTATCGATAAGTATTCTATCCCTACAGGTGAGATTTTGAAGGTTGAGGGCACACCATTCGATTTCCGTACACCAAAGCCAATTGGTCAGGACATCAATGCAGACAACGAGCAGATCAAGAATGGTCAGGGTTATGACCACAACTATGTATTGAACAAGACAGAAGAAGGTGAGTTAAGTTTCGCTGCCCGTATAAAAGACCCTGTAAGCTGCCGTACCATGGAGGTTTATACCACAGAACCAGGTTTGCAGATGTACACAGGTAATTTCCTTGCAGGTATCTCAGGACAGTTTGGTGCAACATTCCCACGTCGCAGTGCAGTCTGCTTCGAGGCACAGAAGTTCCCAGACACTCCAAATCACACCTATTTCCCAAGTTGCAGATTAAATCCGGGTGAAACATACACCCAGAAGACAATCTATAAGTTTGGAATTGACAAATAAATCAGAATAAATCATGGAGCAGGTACTCTAAACAGCACTTGCTCCATTTTCGCGCTTGAATGACAAACCCCATCCAGCGCGACAACAATCTTAAAGAGAAGTCTTAACGTCTTTAAAGAAGAAACAACCTCTTAGAAGAAAAGAGTAGCAACCTCTTTACCATAAAAGAGAATCAATAACCTCTTCAAAAAGAGTATAAACAAGCTTTTCGCAAATAATAATAACAAATAACAATATCAACTATCAAAAAAATGGAAAACCAAAGTAAAAATGGCAATATCATCGCCATTATCACGATGATGTTCCTCTACGCCATGATTTCGTTCGTAACGAATTTGGCTGCTCCTATCGGAGTTATTTGGAAAAATGTATTCGCTGACAGCGGAAGTGCTAACATGATTGGTATGTTGGGTAACGCCATGAACTTCTTGGCTTACCTCTTCATGGGTATCCCTGCAGGTAAGTTGCTCACCAAGATCGGTTACAAGAAGACCGCCCTCACCGGTATCGCTACCGGATTCGTAGGCGTGCTCATCCAGTTCCTTTCCGGTAAGTTCGGTGCCGACATCTCAGGCTTCGCTGTTTACCTCTTCGGTGCGTTCATCTCAGGTTTCGCAGTTTGTATTTTGAATACTGTTGTAAACCCAATGTTGAACCTCATCGGTGGTGGTGGTAACCGCGGTAACCAGCTGAACCTCATCGGTGGTACATTGAACAGTTTATCCGGAACTTTAACCCCAATGCTCGTAGGTGCCCTTATCGGTACTGTTACAGCTAATACCAAAATGGTAGATGTGAACCTCGTACTTTACATTGCCCTTGCCGTATTCGCAGCAGCATTCGTTATCTTGAACTTCATCCCTATTCAGGATCCAGAGATGGGTAAGACTACAGACAAGACTGTATTCGAGCATTCACCATGGGCTTTCCGCCACTTCAACCTCGGCGTTATCGCAATCTTCGTTTATGTAGGTGTTGAGGTAGGCATTCCTGGAACATTGAACTTCTACATTTCTGATACAACAGCAAATGGTGGTGGTTTCATCAATGGTACAGCCTTGGCAAATGCAGCAGCTATCGGTGGTTTCGTTGCAGGTACATATTGGCTCCTGATGCTGGTTGGTCGTCTTTGCTCTAGCTTTATTGCTGACAAGGTATCTAGCCGCATGATGATGATGATTGCCAATGGTGCAGGTATGATTTTTATCGTCCTCGCCGTACTTCTCGGCAAGTCAACAACAGTAGAAATGCCTGTATTTACAGGTACATCATTCCAGATGGTAACAGTGCCTATCGCTGCCATGTTCCTGGTACTCTGCGGTCTCTGCACTTCTATCATGTGGTCTTCTATCTTCAACCTCGCTACCGAGGGTCTTGGCAAGTATACAGCCCAGGCTTCAGGTATCTTCATGATGATGGTAGTAGGTGGCGGATTGATGCCATTGGTACAGAACTTCATCGCAGACAACGCTGGCTATATGGCTAGCTACATTGTGCCACTCATCTGTATGGCATACATGTTCTTCTATGCTGTAGCTGGTTGCAAGAACATCAACAAGGATATTCCTGTTGATTAATAACACGAAATAAATTAGCCCTAAGGCTTATATAGTCTTGGGGCTAAATCATATAATCAAATCTTTAGTAACAACTCAACAAAAACTTAACTAATTATGGATATTGAAAAAGTAAGAAGCCGCTTCATCAAGCATTTCGATGGTAAAACAGGTAACATCTACATGTCACCAGGTCGTATTAACCTGATTGGTGAGCATACCGATTATAATGGTGGATTTGTTTTCCCAGGTGCAGTAGATAAGGGTATTATGGCAGAAATCCGTCCTAACGGAACAGATACCGTCATGCTCTACTCTATCGACTTGAAGGACCGTGTAGAATTCAAGGTTAATGATCCAGAAGGTCCACGCGCTTCATGGGCACGTTACATCTATGGTGTTTGCCAGGAGATGAAGGCTTTGGGCGTTGACGTAAAGGGTTTCAATGCAGCATTCTATGGTGATGTGCCTCTCGGTGCTGGTATGTCTTCTTCTGCTGCTCTTGAAAGCTGTTTTGCTTTTGCTTTGAACGACCTTTTCGGTGACAACAAGGTTTCTAAATGGGATCTCGTTCTCGCAGGCCAGGCTACTGAGCACAAGTATGTAGGTGTAAACTGTGGTATCATGGACCAGTTTGCTTCTGTTTTCGGCAAGGAAGGTAAGTTGATGCGCCTCGATTGCAACAGCCGCGAATTTGAATACTTCCCATTCGAACCTAAGGGCTATAAACTCTGCCTGGTAAACTCTAAGGTAAAGCACGAGTTGGCAGGTTCTCCATACAACGACCGTCGCAACTCTTGCGAAAATGTTGTTAAGCACATTGCAGCAAAGCACCCAGAAGCTAAGTTCGAAACTCTCCGTGATTGCACATGGGAACAGTTGGAAGAGGTTCGCGCTGAGGTAGGCGAAGAGGATTACAGCCGCGCTCACTTCGTATTGGGCGAGAAGGACCGCGTATTGGCTGTCTGCGATGCTCTCGAGAAGGGCGACTACGAGACAGTAGGTCAGAAGATGTACGAGACTCACCACGGCTTGAGCAAGGAATATGAGGTAAGCTGCGAGGAACTCGACTTCTTAAACGATGTTGCTAAGGAGAACGGTGTTACTGGTAGCCGTATCATGGGCGGTGGCTTCGGTGGCTGCACCATCAACCTGGTAAAGGACGATATCTACGACAAGTTCGTTGAGGACGTGACAGCTAAGTTCACAGCCAAATATGGTCATGCTCCAGAGATTTACCCTGTAATCATCTCTGAGGGTTCTCACAAGGTTTGCTAATATATACATTATATTATAATATAAGGAACTGCAGTTAGTGTTTGCTAACTGCAGTTTTTTTTGTCCCAAATAAGACAAAAACAGACGTTTTCATACAAATAGTGTTAAAAAGACACTTTAGAAGAAAAAAAGTTAGGGAAAACGCTTGCAGATTCGAAATAAAATTGTAATTTTACACCCAAAATGAATAGACAATAAAAAACAGCCTAAAAATGAGTACATTTAAGACCCTATTTATGGGAGTTGGTTTTGCGGCTATCGCTACCCTCTCAGCTTGTTCATCAAGCAGCAATGCAAGTCTCACACAATCTGGTTTGAATCCAGCAGATTTCGATTCAACAGTATTGGGCAAGAAGACTGAGTTAGTAACTCTCAAGAATGCAAACGGCATGGAAGTTTGCCTCACCAATTATGGTGGACGTGTCGTTTCCATTTCCGTTCCAAACAAGGACGGAAAGCCAACAGATGTGGTTCTTGGTTACGATAATATCCATCAGTATGCTGACACCCTTAACTCTCCTTCAGATTATGGTTCTTCTGTAGGACGTTATGCCAACCGTATCAAGGATGCTAAACTTTCACTTGCCGGTTCAACATACCAGTTGAAGGCAAATGATAATGGCAACTGCCTGCATGGTGGTGGTACTACAGGATGGTTGAACCAGGTTTACGACATTACAGAGAAGAACGACTCATCCGTTACCTTCACTATCAATGCGAAGGATGGCGAGAATGGTTTCCCTGGCAACGTAACAGCAACAGCTAAATATACAGTCAAGAGTGACAACACACTCGACATCGAGTTTGGCGCTACAACAGACAAAGAGACCGTTGTCAATATGACCAACCACAGTTACTTCAACTTGAATGGCGATCCATCTAAGGAAGGATTCGATCAGGTAATGTACATCAATGCAGATAAGTTCACTCCTGCAGATTCACTTTACATCCCAACTGGTGAAATCAAGAGTGTCGAGGGAACCCCTATGGATTTCCGTAAACCTGCAGAAATCGGCAAGAAGGTTGATTATAACTTTGATCAGATTAAGAATGCCACAGGTTACGACCACAACTGGTGTTTGAACACATATAAGAATGGTAAGGGCGATGACAAAACAGTTTGCGCAAGCCTCTACTCACCAAAGAGCGGTATCCTTCTTGAAGTATTTACCAACGAGCCAGGCATTCAGGTTTACACCGGTAACTTCCAAGGCACAGGTATTGCCTGCAAGCATGGCATCAAGTATCCTAAACACGTAAGCGTTTGCTTCGAGAGCCAGAAATATCCTGATTCTCCAACCAAGATTGCTCAGGGTGTAAAGGATTGGACAGATGCCACATTGAAGCCAGGAGAGAAATACTATTCTCACCTCGCTTACAAATTCAGCGTTAAAAAGTAAGAGTAAGTTAGTTTAAAAGTTAGCGAACCGGCGGATAAAGTCCGCCGGAACAGCTAACATCCAACAAGAAGTTTTCGCAATGACAAAAAACGAAATGTGCTGGATAAGAAACTAACATAATAAGCATCCAATAAAAGAAAAGAATAAACAAATAATAATAAACAAACAATCTTATAGTAATTATGAATTGGAATTCAACAGAATTCGTATGGCTTGATTGGGCTATACTCGCCATTGGTGTTATCGGCGTAATTTGGGCTGTCTGGCACGCAATCATGAAAGACAGAAAGGCTCAGAAAGGTGAAGACTCTTCTGCCTACCTCTTCGGTAAGGGTGAGCCATGGTATGTAATCGGTATGGCTATCTTTGCTGCCAACATTGGTTCTGAGCACCTCGTTGGTTTGGCTGGTACAGGTGCCAAGAGTGGTGTCGGTATGGCACACTGGGAGATGCAGGGCTGGATGATCCTCATCTTGGGTTGGCTGTTCGTACCTTTCTACCAGTTGCTCATCAACAAGATGGGTAAGATCATCACCATGCCAGACTTCCTGAAGTTCCGCTATACCCAGCGCACAGGTTCATGGCTCTCTATCATCACCCTCGTAGCTTACATCCTTACTAAGGTGAGTGTTACAGCCCTTACAGGTGGTATCTTCTTTGAATATCTTTGGGGCTTGAACTTCTGGGTTGGTGCCATCGGCTTGATTATCCTCACTACCATCTTCACCGTATTCGGTGGTATGAAGGGTGTGATGACATTGTCAACTATCCAGACTCCTATCCTCGTCATCGGTTCTTTCCTCGTACTCTTCCTCGGTCTCTCTACCCTCGGCGGTGGCAGCATCTCTGCCGGTTGGGCCGACATGATGGATTACTGCGGCAAGCTGAACAATGGTTATGGTACAACTCACATGTTCCACTGGGAGGCAGGTGACTCTATGTATCAGGATTATCCTGGTTTCGTAGTATTCATCGGTGCAACCATCATCGGTTTCTGGTACTGGTGTACAGACCAGCACATCGTTCAGCGTGTACTCGGTCAGGTTCCTGGCGAGAGCAACGTAGAGGTTATGAAGCGTGCCCGCCGCGGTACTATCGCAGCCGGTTTCTTCAAGGTACTCCCTTGCTTCATGTTCCTCATCCCAGGTATGATTGCAGCAGCCTTGGCTCAGAAGGGTGCCATCCAGATGAACGAGACTGATGCAGCCTTCGCCATCATGGTAAAGACCGTTCTTCCTGCAGGTATCAAGGGTATTGTAACAATCGGTTTCATCTGCGCACTCGTTGCTTCATTGGCAGCATTCTTCAATAGCTGTGCTACCCTCTTCACCGAGGACTTCTACAAGCCATTGAAGAAGGGCATGTCTGAGGCTCACTACGTACTCGTTGGCCGTATCGCTACCGTTGTAGTTGTAGTTCTTGGTTTCGCATGGTTGCCAATCATGATGAAGATGGATACATTGTACAACTATCTCCAGGGTATCCAGTCACTCCTGGCTCCAGCCATGGTAGCCGTATTTGCAATGGGTATCTTCTTTAAGAAGATTACTCCAAAGGCAGGTGAATACACCATGATTACCGGTTTCCTCATCGGTATGCTCCGCCTCGTTACCAACGTCATCACTGATACAGGTAAGGCTACAATGGATGGTGCATTCTGGGATTACACCGCATGGTTCTGGCAGACCAACTGGCTCGTATTCGAGTGCTGGTTGCTCGTATTCCTCATCATCTTCATGGTAGTAGTAAGCTGCTTCACTCCAGCTCCAAGCAAGGAGCAGGTAGAGGCAATCACCTTCACATCAGACTTCAAGAAGTCTATCCGTGAGAGTTGGAGTGCCTTCGATATTATCGGTACCCTCGTAGTAATCGGCCTCTGCGCAGCATTCTACGCATACTTCTGGTAAAATATTATTCATGTCAGGAGTAAGAAGTGAGGAGTCTGGAATTTTCTCAAAGAACAGATAAAACTGTTTCTGTTGAAAAAATCCGCGATCCTTTCTTCTCCTTCTTACTCCTTGATTTTCCTCTCGAAGCTGCTCTATGAAGAGCAAGCAAAAGAACACAACAATACATACATTGAATCATTACATCAAAACAGCAGAAAGGCCATGACCCAGTTTTATAATGAATACTCCAAAGTATTTGTATCCGTCGATTGTATCATTTTCGGTTTCGACGGTAGTAACCTCCAGGTACTGATAGGCAAACGCAAGATGGACCCGGGAAGAGGCGAATGGTCACTCTATGGTGGTTTCGTTGGTTCAACAGAAAATCTCGAAGATGCTGCCAACAGAGTCATCCTGGAACTTACTGGAATGAAAAACCTCTATATAAGACAAGTAGGAGCTTTCGGCCGCATCGACCGTGACCCAGGTGAGCGAGTTATTTCTATCGCCTATTGCACTCTCATCAATGTGAAAGACTATGATGACAGCCTCCGTGTAGAACACGGATTGGAATGGGTTAGTCTGAACGAACTTCCAGAACTTTACTCAGACCACAAACTCATGATCCGCAACGCTATCGCACAGATACGCCGCCGCATCAATCATGAGCCATTAAGCTTCAAACTCCTCCCAGACCTCTTTACGCTGACACAGCTTCAGCATGTATTCGAGGCAGTAATAGGCGAAGAGATTGATAAGCGCAACTTCCGCAAACGCGTGAAGGATATCGACTTCATCGAGAAAACAGAACTCATCGATAAAGTCAACTCGAAACGAGGCGCCGCCCTCTACCGCTTCAACAAGAAAGCATACGAGGAAGACCCATCGTTCAACTTGAAATAGAATAAACAACTTAAAACAAAAGATATTATGTTAGAAGAATTAAAAGAAAAAGTGTTCAAGGCAAACCTTGATCTCGTTAAGCACAACCTCGTGCTCTTTACATGGGGTAATGTGAGTGGTATCGACCGCGAGAAAGGTCTGGTTGTCATCAAACCATCAGGCGTCGATTATGACACCATGAAGGCTAGCGATATGGTAGTGGTAGACTTGGAAACAGGTAAGGTAGTAGAAGGCGATCTGAATCCATCATCAGATACACCAACTCACTTGGTTCTCTACCGCGCATTCCCAGAGTTGGGTGGCGTAGTTCATACTCACTCTACTTATGCTACCGCTTGGGCACAGGCTGGCTTGGACATCCCTAATATTGGTACAACTCATGCTGATTACTTCCACGATTGCATTCCTTGCACTGATGCGATGACAGAGGATATGATGGCAGAATATGAGCACAACACAGGTGTTGTCATCGTTGACCGTTTCAAGAAAGATAACATCAACCCAGTTCATACTCCTGGCGTATTGGTTAAGAACCATGGTCCTTTTACATGGGGTAAGGATGCTGACCAGGCTGTTTATCACGCAGTAGTAGCTGAACAGGTGGCAAAGATGGCTTTCATCTCATTCTCTGTGAATCCAAACACCACCATGAACCCATTGCTCGTAGAGAAGCACTTCAACCGCAAGCACGGTCCTAACGCTTACTACGGACAGAAAAAGCACTAATTAAAGGGTGTTTCAAATAAAGATATTGAATCACATTAACAATAACAATTAATACAACAAACAATCATGATTAAAGCATTTGAAAATTTAGAGGTATGGTTTGTAACTGGTGCACAGCTTCTTTACGGAGGCGAAACAGTTAAGATAGTTGATGGTCACTCTAAGGACATGGTAGATGGTCTGAACAACAGTGGCATCATCCCAATCAAGGTAGTTTACAAGGGCACAGCTAACTCTTCTGCTGAAGTAGAAGCTGTCATGAAGGCTGCCAACAACGATGAGAAGTGCGTAGGTATCATCACATGGATGCACACCTTCTCTCCAGCTAAGATGTGGATCAAGGGCTTGCAGGCTCTCGAGAAGCCTCTCCTCCACTTCCATACTCAGTACAATGCAGAACTCCCTTGGGATTCTATCGATATGGATTTCATGAACCTCAACCAGTCAGCCCACGGCGACATCGAGTTCGGTCACATCTGCACCCGTATGCGCATCCCTAGAAAGGTAGTTGTAGGTTACTGGAAGAGCGAAGAGGCTCAGAAGCAGATTGCAACATGGGCTCGCGTAGCTGCTGGTGTTGCTGATGCTCACAACGTACGCTGCTTGATGTTCGGTATGAACATGAACAACGTTGCCGTAACAGATGGCGACCGTGTAGAGTTCGAGCAGCGCTTGGGTTACCACGTAGATTACTACCCAGTATCTTCACTCATGGAGTACTACAAGAAGGTAACTGATGCAGAGGCTGATGCTCTCGTTGAGGAGTACAAGAAGGAGTACACCATCAAGATTGATGAGTCTGGCGAGGAAGTATATTGGGAGAAGGTGAAGAACGCAGCTAAGGCTGAGATCGCTCTCCGTCGCGTATTGAAGGATGAGAACGCAGTAGCATTCACAACCAACTTCGATGACCTCGGCGATGCTGACATCGACGATCCTAACTTCTGCGGTTTCGACCAGATTCCTGGTTTGGCTTCACAGCGCCTGATGGCAGAAGGTTATGGTTTCGGTGCTGAGGGTGACTGGAAGACAGCTTGCCTCTACCGCACACTCTGGGTAATGAACCAGGGCTTGGAGAAGGGTTGCTCATTCCTCGAGGACTACACACTCAACTTCGCTGCCGACCGCACATCTAGCCTCCAGAGCCACATGCTCGAGGTATGCCCATTGATCGCAACAGACAAGCCAAAGCTCGAGGTTCACTTCCTCGGCATCGGTATCCGCAAGCAGCAGACTGCCCGTTTGGTATTCACATCTAAGACAGGTAAGGGTGTTAAGGCAACTGTAGTTGACCTCGGCAACCGTTTCCGTCTCATCGCAAGTGAGGTAGAGTGCATCGAGCCAAAGGCAATGCCTAAGCTCCCTGTAGCTTCAGCTCTCTGGGTTCCACAGCCAACCTTCGAGATTGGTGCAGGTGCTTGGATACTCGCTGGTGGTACTCACCACAGTGCATTCTCTTACGATATCACTGCTGAGTACTGGGAAGACTTCTGCGAGATTCTCGGTATTGAGTTCGTCAACATCGACAAGAACACAACTATCAGCAGCTTCAAGCAGCAGCTCCGCAACAACGAGATTTACTACATGCTCAACAAGGCGTTGAGATAATTTAAGTGAAGAGTGAAGAACGAAGAGTGAAGAATTCCATTGCTTTTCTCTTTGTTCCTTACATTAAAGAAAGAAACAATAATGAGCGCAAAAACTATTATAGAATCAGGTAAGGCCATTCTCGGTATCGAGTTTGGCTCTACCAGAATCAAGGCTGTCTTGATCGACACCGACAACAACCCTATCGCACAGGGTAGCTTTGAGTGGGAAAACCAGTTGGTTGATGGTCTTTGGACTTACAGCATCGACACAATCTGGAAAGGTTTGCAGGATTGTTATGCCGACCTCCGCAAGAACGTGAAGGCTGAGTACGACTGCGAAATCAAGCAGTTGGCTGCCATCGGTATTTCTGCGATGATGCACGGCTACATGGCTTTCGGTAAGGATGAGAACATTCTCGTTCCTTTCCGCACATGGCGTAACACCAATACAGCCAAGGCTGCAGCTGAACTTTCAGAGCTCTTCCACTTCAACATCCCATTGCGTTGGAGTATCTCTCACGTATATCAGGCTATCCTGAATGGTGAGGACCACATCAACAAGATTGACTTCCTTACCACTCTTGCCGGTTATATCCACTGGCAGCTCACAGGCAAGAAGGTTTTGGGCGTAGGCGATGCATCAGGTATGCTCCCTATCGACTCTAACACCAACAACTACGATGCAGAGATGGTAGCTAAGTTCGATAAGCTCATCGAGCCTAAGAACCTGGGCTGGAAGATTCTCGACATTCTCCCTGAGGTACTGAACGCAGGCGAAGATGCTGGCGTATTGACCGAGGAAGGTGCAAAGAAACTCGACCCATCAGGCACACTCCAGGCTGGTGTTCCTCTCTGTCCTCCAGAAGGTGATGCAGGTACTGGTATGGTAGCTACCAACGCTGTACGTCAGCGCACAGGTAACGTCAGTGCAGGTACATCTTCTTTCTCTATGATCGTATTGGAGAAAGCCTTGAGCCAACCTTACGAAGTCATTGATATGGTGACTACTCCAGACGGCAGCCCTGTAGCAATGGTTCACTGCAACAACTGTACTTCCGACCTCAATGCATGGGTAGGTTTGTTCAAGCAATATCAGGAGTTGCTCGGTGTTCCAGTAGATATGAACGAGGTATTCGGCAAGCTCTACAACCACGCTCTTGAAGGCGATGCTGATTGCGGTGGCTTGATTGCTTACAACTATATCTCTGGTGAGCCTGTAACAGGTCTTGCAGAAGGTCGCCCTATGTTCGTACGTTCTGCCAACGACCACTTCAACCTTGCCAACTTCATGCGTGCCAACCTCTATGCTTCAGTAGCTGTATTGAAGATTGGTAACGATGTATTGTTCAAGGACGAGAAGGTACAGGTAGATCGCATCACAGGTCATGGCGGTTTGTTCAAGACCAAGGGTGTAGGTCAGCGTATCCTCGCTGCTGCCATTAACTCCCCTATCTCTGTCATGGAGACAGCAGGCGAAGGTGGTGCATGGGGTATCGCCCTGCTCGCAGGTTATCTCGTTAACAACGATGAGAAGTTGAGCCTGGCAGATTATCTCGACAAGAAGGTATTTGCAGGCAATACTGGTGTAGAGATTGCACCTACTGCCGAAGATGTAGCCGGTTTTGATAAATATATCGAAACCTACAAGGCTGGTCTTGCCATCGAAAAGGCAGCAGTTGAGAACAAAAAGTAAATAAACGATAAATACGTTTGTGGGGATTCTACCTCCACAAACGTATTATACTTAAAATCGACAACAATTAATAAGAACAATGATGAAGAAACTTTTTGCTACCACATTGCTTTCAACAGCAGTTGCATTCTCAGCTCAAGCTCAGGATGTAACAGGAACAATCCATGCCAACCAGGGAACACAGAAAATCAATAAAGAGATTTACGGCCAGTTTGCCGAGCATCTCGGAAGTTGTATCTATGGTGGTCTTTGGGTAGGTCCTGATTCTAAGATTCCTAACACTCAGGGTTACCGCAACGACGTGCTCCAAGCCCTCAAGGACCTGAAAGTGCCTGTATTAAGATGGCCTGGAGGATGCTTCGCTGACGAGTATCACTGGATGGATGGTATCGGTCCACGTGAGAAGCGACCAAAGATGCAGAACAACAACTGGGGTGGAACCATTGAGGACAACTCTTTCGGTACACACGAGTTTCTGAATCTCTGCGAGATGTTGGGTTGCGAGCCTTACATCAGCGGCAACGTGGGTTCCGGCACTGTTGAGGAATTGGCAAAGTGGGTGGAATATATGACCAGCGATGGAGATACTCCTATGGCAAAACTCCGCCGACAGAACGGCCGCGACAAGGCTTGGAAGGTAAAATACCTCGGTGTTGGTAACGAAAGTTGGGGCTGCGGTGGCAACATGCGTCCTGAGTATTATTCAGATCTCTTCCGCCGCTACTCTGTTTATTGCCGCAACTATGACGGGAACCAGCTCTATAAGATTGCATCTGGAGCGAGCGATTACGATTATAACTGGACTAAGGTATTGATGGACCGTATCGGCAACCGTGCCAACGCCATCTCTCTACATTATTATACAGTAACAGGCTGGACAGGCAGCAAGGGTTCTGCCACCAAGTTCAACAATGAGGATTACTACTGGACCATGGGCAAGGCGCTCGGCATAGAAGATGTCATCAAGAAGCACGAGGCTATCATGGACAAGGCTGATCCAAAGAAGCAGGTAGCCCTCCTCGTTGACGAATGGGGAACCTGGTGGGATGAGGAGCCTGGCACTATCAAGGGCCACCTCTATCAACAGAACTGTATGCGCGATGCCTTCGTTGCTGCACTCTCGCTGAATGTATTCCACCGCCATACAGAGCGTGTGAAGATGACCAATATCGCACAGATTGTCAACGTACTCCAGTCAATGATCCTGACAGATACAAAGGGAACAGGTCACATGGTTCTGACTCCAACCTATCATGTATTCAACATGTACAAGGACTTCCAGGAGGCAACCTATCTCCCAATGGATGTAAAGTGCGACTCTATGGATGTTCGCGGCGATGATCACGCAAAAGATGGAAGAAAGATTCCATTGGTATCTACTTCAGCAGCCAAGAAGGCAGATGGAACCATTGTGGTTGCTCTTGCCAATGTCAGTCTTGACAAGGCTCAGCAGGTAGAGTTTAATCTGGATGGTGCAGCTGCTCCAAAAACTGTAACAGGACAGATTCTTTCCTGCAACAAGGTGAGCGATTACAACGACTTCGCACACCCGGATGTAGTGAAGCCTGCAGTTTTTAAGGATGCAAAAGTAAAGAAAAACACCCTTAAAGTAAAAATTCCTGCAAAATCTATCGTAGTTTTGAAAATAAAATAGTATCTTTGAAGGCGAAAAAGGAAGTATCCTTCTTTTGAGTAGCCTTCAGAGCTAGAAAAACAAGAATATTTCAGCAGAAATAACAACAATAATAAATATAAAATTATGAACGACATTAAAGTAATGAATCATGCAGCTGATAACATCCGTATCTTGGCTGCTTCAATGGTAGAAAAGGCAAATTCCGGTCACCCAGGTGGTGCTATGGGTGGTTCTGACTTCATCAACGTGCTCTTCTCTGAGTACCTGGTTTATGATCCAGCAGATCCAACATGGACAGGTCGTGACCGTTTCTTCCTCGACCCTGGTCACATGAGCCCAATGCTCTATGCTGGTTTGGCTATGCGCGGTTTCTTCTCAATGGAAGACCTCAAGCAGTTCCGCCAGTGGGGTTCTGTAACTCCTGGTCACCCAGAGCTCGACCTTCAGCGTGGTATCGAGAACTCATCTGGTCCTCTCGGTCAGGGTCATGCCCTCGCAGCTGGTGCAGCTGTTGCAGAGAAGTTCCTCGAGGCTCGTCTGGGTTCAACCATGATGCAGCACAAGATCTACGCATACATCTCTGATGGTGCTGTAGAGGAAGAGATTTCTCAGGGTGTTGGTCGTATCGCCGGTAACCTCGGTCTGAACAACCTCATCATGTTCTACGATTCTAACGACATCCAGCTCTCTACAGAGTGTGGCGTTGTAATGAACGAGGATACAGAGATGAAGTACAAGGCTTGGGGCTGGAATGTCATCAAGATCAACGGTAACGACGTAGCTCAGATTCGTGAGGCGCTCGATGCTGCCCAGAAGGAGCAGGATCGCCCTACCCTCATCATCGGTAAGACCGTAATGGGTAAGGGTGCTCTCCGCGCAGACGGCACAAGCTACGAGGCTTGCATCAATACTCACGGTGCTCCTCTCGGTGGTGACGCTTACGTAAATACAATCAAGCACTTGGGCGGTGATCCTGAGAATGCATTCGTTATCTTCGACGATGTAAAGGAAATCTACGCTAAGCGTGCTGAGGAGTTGAAGAAGATCGTAGCTGAGCGCAAGGCTGCAGAGGCTGAGTGGCGCAAGGCTAACCCAGAGAAGGCTGCCCAGATGGATGAGTGGTTCAGCGGCAAGGCTCCTAAGGTAGACTGGAGCAAGGTTGAGCAGAAGGCTGGTTCAGCTACACGTGCAGCATCTGCTGCTTGTCTCGGTGTATTGGCAGAGCAGGTTCCTAACATGATCTGTGCATCTGCTGACCTTTCTAACTCAGATAAGACAGATGGTTTCTTGAAGAAGACCAAGAGCATCGTTCGCGGTGATTTCTCAGGTGCTTTCTTCCAGGCAGGTGTTGCTGAGTTGACTATGGCTGATATGTGTATCGGTATGATGCTCCACGGTGGTGTGGTTGCAGCAATGGGTACATTCTTCGTATTCTCTGATTATATGAAGCCAGCTGTTCGTCTCGCTGCCCTGATGCAGGTTCCAGTGAAGTTCATCTGGACTCACGATGCATTCCGCGTTGGTGAGGACGGACCTACTCACGAGCCAGTTGAGCAGGAGGCACAGATCCGCTTGATGGAGAAGTTGAAGAACCACGCAGGCAAGGACAGCGTTCGTGTATTCCGTCCAGCTGATGCTGACGAGACTACAGTTTGCTGGAAGCTCGCTATGGAGAACGTTGAGACTCCTACAGCTTTGATCTTCTCTCGCCAGGGCATCGCTAAGTTGCCAGAGGGTACAGACTATGAGCAGGCAGCCAAGGGTGCTTACATCGTAGCAGGCAGCGACGAGAATCCAGACGTTATCTTGGTAGCTAGCGGTTCTGAGGTTTCTACATTGGAGGCTGGTTGCGAGGCTTTGCGTGCCGACGGCATCAAGGTTCGCGTGGTAAGTGCTCCATCAGAGGGCTTGTTCCGTGGTCAGAGCAAGGAGTATCAGGAGAGCGTATTGCCAAAGAACGCTAAGATCTTCGGTATGACTGCCGGTCTTCCTGTAACACTCCAGGGTCTCGTAGGCGCTAATGGTAAGGTTTGGGGTATGGAGAGCTTCGGTTTCTCAGCTCCTTACAAGGTACTTGATGAGAAGCTCGGTTACACAGGCGAGAACGTTTACAAGCAGGTAAAGGCTTTCTTGGCTGAGGCTTAATTAGCATAAACTAAATAGGAGTTGGAAGCTGGAGTTGGAGATTTTGCCGGATGGCAGATTTCCATTTCCGGCATCCGACTCCTTTCACTCTTTTAACATTAACCTTGTGAAGGATAAGGGTTTACCCCGTTTTCTTCACTTAAAAACTTAAGTATTATGGAAGTAAAGACAGTTGGTATTGCATGCGATCACGCAGGTTTTCCATTGAAGCAATTTGTATTGGAATATTTGGAAAAGAAGGGTTATCCTGTAAAGGATTATGGTACATACAGCGATGCGAGTGTAGACTATCCTGACTTCGGTCATGCTCTTGCTAAAGGCATTGAGAGTGGCGAAGTTTATCCAGGTATCGGCATTTGCGGCAGCGGCGAAGGTATCGCCATGACATTGAATAAGCATCAGAGTGTACGTGCCGGATTGGCATGGTGCAAGGAGATTGCTCATTTGGTTCGTCAGCACAACGATGCCAACGTATTGGTACTTCCAGGTCGTTTCGTAGACAACAAGACCGCCGAGGCTATTCTCGACGAGTTCTTTGCCACAACATTCGAGGGTGGCCGTCACGAGCGTCGCGTCAAGAAGATTCCTGTTCAGCAGTAAAGTTCTGAATGGATTAAAAAGAATTAAGGCTGAGTCATCGCATGATGGCTCAGCCTATTTTTATGGAATACGGACATACCAAGAAGGTTTTTACGACACATGAACAACTTCAATAAATGCACGCAAGCGTAAGATACAATCGCAGAATACGGAAGAAGTTGTCGGAAAAGACAGATGAAGTTGTCGGAAAAGATAGTATAGGTTATCGGAGAAGTTAACTCCGTAGGCCGCACAACAGCTGTTGTGCGCTTGCATAACAGCTGATATGCGCTCGCACAACACCTGTTGTGCATGCGTAGACCAGCTGATGGGCGCCTACAGCAAACCAACATTACTCGCTGATGTTTTTATCAATCATTTTGCCACAAAAAACACAGTCCTATTTGTTATTTTACTGGAACACCCCTATATCAAAGAAACAAAAAAAGGGATGTCACACTAGGTGACATCCCCCTATGAGAATCAAATACTTATTTGAAGTTCAATCTTTACTTGCTCTCAGCCTCAGCCTGCTTGGTCTCTGCTGCGTTAGGACCATAGTAGCCATAGTAAGCCTGGTAACGGGTGTAACCCCAGTTAGCCTGAGCCTTCTCTGGATCGAGCTGCTTAGCCTTGTCGAGAACCTTGATAGCCTCCTGGTAAACAACCTTGCGGCCGTTAGGATCCTGCAAGTTACCAGCCTTGCTGTTGTAGCATGCACCCAGATAAGTAAGAACAACTACGTTATCCTCCTTTGCAGCAAGAGCCTGCTTCAAACACTTGATAGCGTTGTCTGCATCGTTCTTCTGGATATACATCATACCCTTGTTGGCAAGAGCTACGAAGTTGTTAGGGTTCTTTGCAATAGCTGCGTCCAAAAGTTCAGTCTGCTCCTTCTCCATCTTCAATGAAGAGTACATAGAATTCAAACCATCGAGAACAACATCATTGGTCTCGTCCTTTGCAAAGATATCCTTGAGCTTGTTAACATAGGCAAGAGAATCCTCGTGAGTCTTCAAGCCGTCCTTCATCACATAAAGCTTGAGGTTGAGGGCATCCTTAGCCTCCTTCTCACTCTTCATGGCGATGTCGCAATACTTCTCGCAACGGGCTGCATCCTTAGCCTGGTATGCATAACGGGCTGCAAAGAGAGCAACCTGACCGATATACTCCTTCTCGCTATCCTTCTGCTTCTGGTCTACAGAAGCGAAGAGAGGCTCATTGTCTGTATCGAGGAAAGCACCCCAATACTTCAATACCTCATCAGCCTTACTGTTCTGAGCTGCAGTCTGACCCGCATTAACGAGCTGAACACGAGCACCCCATACACGGCTAGCGTTGTTGTTAAACTTAGGAGCAACCTTACCCTTAGCGTTAGGAAGCTGGTCGTACTTGTAGCACTCAATAGCATTGATCAATGCATTGTAAGCGCCCTCAGACATAGCAGCCTCGTCAACCGGGTCGTTCTTCTTCATGATCTGATTGGTCTGCTGGATGCTCTGCTGGTCGTTGAACTGCTTCATAGCGAGATCAACGAGCTTGTTGTAAGCCTTGGCCTTCTCTGCATCGTTAGCCATCTGACCCAAATTCTGCTTAACCAAAGCCTCAGCCTCGGCATAAGACTTAGCCTTCATGACAGCCTTGAGAGCGTCACTGTCGCCTGCGAATGCTGATGTGGCACCTAGTACCATCATTGCAGCTACTAAAAACTTTTTCATTTTTCTTAATGAGTTTAAAAGTTGTTGTTATTTATTTTTTACGCGTCTTTTCTTTTATTCGAAATCTACGTTGCCCGAATCGGTATCCTCAGCTTCAGATGCTTCGTCAGCGAGATGAGCCTCAGCCTCAGCAGCCTCTTCAGCAGTCTTGGCACCTACGGTATCATTCTCTATCTCCTCGCTCTTCTTAGCCCAGGCAGAACGGCTCTCCTCTTCTACAGAAGCCTCGAGCTCTGAACTCATCACCTTGCATACGCTGGCAATGACATCATTCTTCTTGGCAAGGTTGATGAGGCGTACACCCTGGGTAGCACGGCCCATGACACGGCAATCGGCTACGGCAAGACGAATTACGATACCACTCTGGTTGATAATCATGAGGTCGTTATCATCAGTTACGTTCTTGATAGCTACCAGTCGACCGGTCTTATCGGTAATATTCAGGGTCTTCACACCCTTACCGCCACGCTTGGTAACGCGGTAATCGAGTACGTCAGAACGCTTACCATAACCCTGCTCGCTCACTACCATCACGGTTTCCTTCTCAGGATCGTTGACAACAATCATACCTACTACGGCATCATTACCCTCATCGAGGCGCATACCACGAACACCGGTAGATGTACGGCCCATTGTACGAATCTCGTTCTCGTCGAAACGGACTGCTCGACCATTGCGGTTGGCAATAATCAGCTCGTTATGACCATTTGTCAGACGAACATCTACCACCTCATCGCCCTCTACGATGTTGATAGCAATCACACCATTGGCACGTGGACGGGAATATGCCTCCAGACAGGTCTTCTTCACGGTACCATTCTTGGTAGCGAATACTACGTAATGGTTGTTGATGAACTCAGCGTCATTCAAACCTCTCAGACGGAGGAATGCATTCACCTGATCATCGCTCTCGATGTTGAGGAGGTTCTGGATAGCACGGCCCTTGGAGTTGCGGTCGCCCTCAGGAATCTCGTAACACTTCAACCAGTAGCAGCGGCCCTTCTTGGTGAAGAACAGCATAGTCTGGTGCATGGTAGCAGGATAGATATACTCGGTGAAGTCCTTATCACGGGTACGGGCTCCCTTAGAACCTACTCCACCACGAGCCTGCTCACGGAACTCTGACAATGGGGTGCGCTTGATATATCCGAGATGACTCACGGTGATAACCACTGGGTCGTTTGGATAGAAGTCTTCTGGATTGAACTCATGGTCATCAGGCTTAATCATGGTACGACGTGCGTCACCATACTTCTCCTTCACCTCGTTGAGTTCGTCCTTCATTACCTTCTTGCAGAGCTCAGGATCGTTCAGAATCTGGTTCAAGTAGTCGATGGTCTTCATCAACTCGTTGAATTCATTGTGCAACTGCTCCAGACGCAAGCCTGTCAACTGGCTGAGGCGCATATCCACGATGGCCTTACTCTGAAGTTCATCGAGTTCGAAGCGCTTCTCCAAGTTGCGCTGGGCATCAGATGGAGTCTTGCTGGCTCTGATAATATGTACCACCTCGTCGATGTTGTCGCAGGCAATGATCAAGCCCTCGAGAATATGAGCACGCTCCTGAGCCTTCTTCAGTTCGAACTGAGTGCGGCGGATCGTAACATCATGACGATGCTCTACGAAATACTTCACACACTCCTTCAAGCTCAAAAGACGTGGGCGGCCATTAACAAGAGCGATGCAATTCACTGAGAATGAACTCTGAAGAGCTGTCAGCTTAAAGAGTTTGTTCAAAAGAACATTGGCATTGGCATCACGCTTCACATCAACAACGATACGCATACCCTGACGGCCAGACTCATCGTTTACGTTAGCGATGCCATCTACTCTGCCTTCCTTGGCAAGGTCAGCAATAGCCATCACGAGCTGCTCCTTGTTAACACCATAAGGAATCTCGGTGATAACAATCTTATCATGGTTTTCACTACTTTCAATCTCGGCAGTGGCACGAACCACGATTCTGCCTCGACCCGTTTCGTATGCATCCTTCACACCCTGTATACCATAGATGGTAGCACCGGTTGGGAAGTCAGGAGCAGGGATATACTGCATCAATCCATCGGTGTCGATGTCAGGATTATCGATATATGCACAGCAACCGTCAATTACCTCACCCAGGTTGTGGGTAGGTATATTGGTAGCCATACCTACTGCAATACCGTTACCACCATTTACCAGAAGATTAGGAATTTTGGTAGGCATCACGGTAGGTTCCTGCAGGGTATCATCGAAGTTGTTGGTCATATCAACCGTTTCCTTGTCAAGGTCATCCATGATATGCTCACCCATCTTGGAGAGGCGGCACTCAGTATAACGCATGGCAGCAGGAGAGTCACCGTCAACAGAACCGAAGTTACCCTGTCCGTCAATCAAGGTATAACGCATGTTCCACTCCTGTCCCATACGCACCAGAGCGCCGTAAACAGAAAAGTCACCGTGAGGGTGATACTTACCGAGCACCTCACCAACAACACGCGCACATTTCTTATAAGGTTTGTCACTGGTGTTTCCAATGCCGAGCATACCGTAAAGAATACGGCGGTGCACAGGCTTGAAACCATCGCGTACATCAGGAAGGGCACGAGCCACGATAACTGACATCGAATAATCGATGTAGCTCGACTTCATCTCCTCCTCAATGTTGATCTTCATGATTCTATCATGATCCATTGTCTGATTTTCGTCCATTTCTTATATTAATGTATTATTGTTTATTCGTTACTTTCAAAACGCCTGTTTTCCATCCGGGAATCGCGTTTAAGGGCATTTCCTTGCGTTCTAAGCCGTTTTACCCTTTTGAAATTCCCGACAAAGATACAAAAAAAAATGATACTAAAACGCTTTAGAGGCGAAAAATCGCATTATTTTAGCATTATTTGTATTTTAACAATGCAAAAAAGTTGGCATATCATTTGCTATTTTTGAAAATAATGTGTACTTTTGCACTGAGATATTTAAAAATATAAGCAAATATGATAAATCCGTTTTCACATATACAGGACATACTGAACAGAAGTAGCAAAGAAGCAGCACGCACCTTGGGAAGAGAAATCAGCGTGGAGCATCTGATGCTGAGTCTGATCAGCCAGAACGACAGCGATGTCAACAAGCTCCTGAAGGGCGCAGACATCAGTCCGATGGCTTTCAGCGGAGTCCTTAACAGCAAACTGGAAAAGCGTGTGGAAGAAACTCCTGCCGATAACATGAAGGAGAACAGCCACATCCCATTCAGCCAGATAACAGACAGCATTATCAGAGACTCTATCCGCGAGGCAAACAACTACGAGCACTCCAAGATTGTAGAGCCAAGACATCTGCTGCTTGCCATCTTGAGAAATGACAAGAACCCTGTAGCCAACTGGCTGAGTCAACTGGGCTTAAGCTACGACCGTGCCATCGAAATGCTCTATCCTACTGACAAGGATGATGAGCAGAAGACAGAAGAGCCGAAGGATTTCAAAATAGAACCCCAAACACCAGATTCAGAAACCCCTGATGCTGACAGGCAGGAGGAAGCAGAGAGCCTGGAGATGGCTGGTGGAATAGAAGCAGAAGATGACTACAACGAGCAGAACGACATGATGGAAACTGACGAAGAGCCATTCGATATGGAAAAGGACCAGAACCCGATGAGACTGTCTACCCGTTCAAATGGAACTCCGCGCAAAAAGAGCAGCACCCCTACCATCGACAAATTCAGTTTCGACCTGACCAAGGCTGCAGCCGATGGAAAGCTGGACCCTGTCGTGGGCAGAGAGAAGGAGATTCAGCGCGTGCTCGAGATTCTGGGTCGCAGAAAGAAGAACAACCCAGTATTAATAGGTGAACCGGGCGTAGGAAAGAGTGCCATCGTAGAAGGACTGGCACAACTCATCAACAACCAGGAAACATCACCTATGTTCTTCAACAAGCGTCTGGTAAGTCTCGACCTGACAGCCATCGTTGCAGGAACCAAATTCCGCGGACAGTTTGAAGAGCGCATCAAGAATGTCATCAAGGAACTGGAGGACCATCCGGAGATCATCATCTTCATAGATGAGATTCACACCATGATAGGCGCCGGTTCCGGCGAAGGAAGCATGGATGCAGCCAACATTCTGAAACCAGCCCTGGCAAGAGGTATCATCCAGTGTATCGGTGCCACCACGCTCGATGAGTATCGCAAGAGCATTGAGAAGGACGGAGCCTTGGAGCGCCGTTTCCAGAAGGTTATCGTTGAACCAACTACACGCGAAGAGACCCTGCTGATACTGCACAACATCAAGGAACATTACGAGAAGCATCACTGTGTGAGATATACAGACGAGGCTCTCGAGACATGTGTCAAACTGACAGAGCGCTATATCACCGACCGCCACTTCCCAGACAAGGCTATCGACGTGATAGATGAAGCCGGCTCGCGCGTACATATTAATAATGCAAGTGTTCCTGCTCCATATATCAAGTTGGAAAAAGAACTGAAAAAGATAATCAGCAAGAAGCAGCAGGCTGTAGCAAACCAGAACTTCGAAATGGCAGCCTCATGCAGAGATGCCCAGACCAAGATCGAGAAAGAGATTGAGGACATGAAGGCGCAATGGCAGCAGGGAGAGATTGGCGAATATGTTGAGGTGACAGCCGAAGACATTGCCAACGTTATCAGCATGATGACCGGCGTACCGGCCCAACGCATGGCAGAGGGTGAAAGCAAACGTCTGAAAGATCTGGAACAGAATCTGAAGCACAAGGTGATTGCTCAGGATAATGCCATCAACAAGATGGTAAAGACCATTCTGAGGAACCGTGTAGGCTTGCGCGACCCTAACCATCCTATTGGCGTATTCATGTTCCTGGGTCCTACAGGTGTAGGTAAGACCTATCTTGCCCAGAAACTTGCCGAGGAAATGTTTGGTTCGAAAGATTCACTCATCAGAATAGACATGAGCGAATTCTCCGAGAGTTTCAACACCTCACGTCTGGTAGGTGCGCCTCCAGGATACGTAGGCTATAACGAAGGTGGACAGCTGACCGAAAAGGTACGTCGCAAACCATACAGCATCGTATTGCTCGACGAAATAGAGAAAGCCAACAGCAAGGTATTCAACCTTCTCTTACAGGTACTCGACGAAGGCAGACTTACCGATGGCAACGGCCGACTCATCGACTTCCGCAACACCATCATCATCATGACCTCTAATGCAGGAACCCGCCAGCTGAAAGATTTCGGCAGAGGCGTCGGCTTTACTTCTGCAGGTATAAAAGGCGGATTGGCGATGGATGAGAAAGACAAGGAGTATGCCCGCAGCATCGTCCAGAAGAGTCTGAGCAAGCAGTTTGCTCCAGAGTTCCTGAACCGTCTCGACGACATCATCACCTTCGACCAGTTGGATCTCAATGCCATCAAGCGCATCATCGACCTCGACCTGGAAGGACTGGTCAAGAGAATAGAAGACTTGGGATTCCATTTCCAGATTACCGAAAAGGCAAAGGAGATGGTAGCCAAGAAGGGATACGATGTGCAGTTTGGTGCCCGCCCACTCCGCCGCGCCATCCAGACCTACATCGAAGATTCCGTTTGCGAGATGTTACTCGATGGCACAATGAAGCCAGGCGACACCATCTCGGTAGGCAAAAATTCGAAAAAAGAAGAATTGACATTCAAGAAACTATAATCAGAAGAGGGACTATCCACTGGCGATAGTCCCTCTTTTATTATGAACCCGGTATAGCAACCAACGAACTTTAGTTAATAAGAGTTAACCACGAGAAAAGTTTAGGCAATAATTTCTTATTTCAAAAAATATTCATTACCTTTGCATCTGCTTTTGGGCAAAAAGCCATGATGGCTCAGTTGGTAGAGCAACGCATTCGTAATGCGTGGGTCGCGGGTTCGAGTCCCGCTCGTGGCTCTTTCTTGTGAAAGGAGTTAGTATTTTCCTTCGCGAGATTAGCACATCGGTAGTGCACGGGCTTCCCAAGCCTGTGAGGCGGGTTCGACTCCCGTATCTCGCTCAGAACATCAGCAAACCCAGGGTTCAGCCCTGGGTTTCTTGTTTTATTAACATCTTTTCAATCTTCTACTACAACAAAATAACTCATTTCGAGTTATTATATAAATTAAACTAAGATAAAAGAATAATAATGAAGAAACATATCATACTTGTACTGGCGCTCGTCCTGTCTTCAGGACCACTTTTCGCACAGAGTTCACACATGACCGATGATCAGGTCATGAGCTTTGTGGTGAAAGAACATGAGCGTGGCACATCCAACTCACAGATTGTTACCAAACTGATGCAGCAAGGCGTAGACATCTCCCAGATTCGTCGTGTACGCAATAAGTATCAGAAGATGTCGCAGCAGAACGAGCTCTACAGCACAACCGCTGCAGGAAATGCAGGCAACAAGAGAATGCGGACCAACAATGGTAAGCAAAGAGAAGATTACCAGGACAAGGACAATGAGAAGCAGGCTTCAACCTATAGCAATTATCGCATCCAGAGCAAGCAGAACGACAGCTACTATTCATCTTATGATGAGAATAATCCTGACTATGCTAACTTCAGCAAGGAGATGAACGCCCTGGTACCCGATACAGCTACCATGGTAAAACAGATGCAGGCTGAGCTCGGCATCAAGCGCAACAAGGTATTCGGCCGCGACATTTTCAATAACAAGGATCTCAGTTTCGAGCCAAATATGAACATCGCTACCCCACAGAACTATCGTCTGGGACCTGGCGATGCGGTTATCATCGACATCTATGGTGCCTCACAGAAAACCATAGAGAGTACCGTTTCGCCAGATGGTGAAGTAACCATCGAGGGTTATGGACCAGTCAGCGTTTCAGGCTTGACTGTAGCTCAGGCTAATGCCCGCCTGCGCAATACAGTGGGCAGCAGATACCGTTCAAGCCGCATCAAGCTTACCGTAGGACAGACCAAGACCATCATGGTAAACGTGATGGGCGAGGTTAAGATTCCGGGCACCTATACCCTCTCAGCCTTCGCTACCGTATTCCATGCACTCTACATGGCAGGCGGAACCAACGATCTGGGTACATTGCGAAACATCAAGGTTTACAGACATAATAAACTGGTAACGGTTGTTGATATCTACGACTATATTCTGAACGGCAAGCTGACGGGTAATGTCCGCCTTGCCGACAACGATGTTATCGTAGTAGGTCCATACGATTGTCTCGTAACCATCGCCGGAAAGGTAAAGCGCCCGATGATCTACGAAATGAAAAAGAACGAGAGCGTCAATTCCCTTCTGAAGTATTCCGGTGGTTTTACAGGCGATGCTTATAAGAAATCAGTAAGACTGAACCGCAAGACAGGCAGAGAACATGCCGTATATAATGTTGGGGAGTTCGACTTCTCAAGTTTCCGCATCGATGACGGCGACTCAATCAGCGTAGACAGCATCCTGCCACGCTACGCCAACACCGTAGAGGTGAAAGGAGCTGTATTCCGTCCGGGCATGTACAATCTCGGCGAAGAAATCAACAGCGTACGCACCCTTGTAGAGCATGCCGAAGGATTGACTGAGGAGGCATTCACTAACCGTGCCGTAATGCACCGCATGAAGTCTGACCGATCGCTCGAAGTAATAAGTGTAGACATCTCCGGCATCATGAACGGCAAGACTCCAGATATCCCATTGAAGGAGAACGATGTCCTCTTCATTCCTACCCGACAGGAAAAGATTGTAGAGCGCACCCTCACCATCCGTGGCGAAGTACAGTATCCAGGCGTCTATCAATATGCCGACAATGAGACCCTCGAAGACTTCGTTCTTCAGGCAGGCGGCTTAACCGATAAGGCTTCAACCGTTAATGTAATGGTAAGCCGTAGAGTAATGGATGCCAAGGCTTTACGTCCAGATAGCGTTATCGCCAAGACCTACACCCTATCTCTCAAAGACGGCTTCGTTATCGACGGCACTCCTGGCTTCAAGCTGATGCCATTTGATGAAGTAATGATTCGTCAGAGTCCGGCGTATGTAGAGCAGCAGAACGTATCAATTACCGGTGAAGTGATGTTTGCCGGTCTCTATACATTAGACCATCGCAACGCCCGTTTGAGTGAACTCTTCAAGAAGGCAGGTGGAGCTACCGACCAGGCATATCTCAAGGGAGCCCGCATCATCCGCAAAGCCAACGAACAAGAGAAGCAGCGCATGGAGGCAGTATTGAAGATGCAGCGCGAAGAGATGCAGAAAAACCTTCTGCAGCTTGCCGCCAGCAGCAACAATTCCAGTGCACTTACCCAGACCTCTAAGGATGTAGAGCGCACCAACATAGAGAAGTTCAACGTACCTAGCGAATACCCTGTAGGTATCGACCTTCCAGAAGCACTGGCGAACCCAGGCAGCGATGCCGACATCATCTTACGCGAGGGTGACCGTCTGGTCATTCCTCAGTACAATGGTACGGTAAAGATCAATGGTGCCGTAATGTTTGCTAACACGGTAGCCTACGAAAAGGGCAAGAAGCCAAGCTACTACATCGACCAGGCAGGTGGTTTTGCCTCAGATGCATTAAAGAGCAAGGCATACATCATCTACATGAATGGCAAGGTAGCCAAACTCTCTCATGGTGCCAAAGTGCAGCCAGGCAGCGAGATTGTCATCCCAGCTAAGCTGAAGCGGAAGATGAGTACCGCAGAAATGATGAGTATGGGAAGCAGCATGAGCAGCATCGCCGCCATGATTGCTACGATTGCCAATATGAGTAAGTAAGAATAATCAAACGCCTATAAGAAAGGAGCCATTCTATGAAATATCCTATAGGAATACAAGATTTCGAAAAGCTACGTACAAATGGATATTCGTATGTAGACAAGAGCCGATTCGTGTACAAGTTGGCGACAGAGGGAGAATACTATTTCCTCAGTCGTCCACGCCGATTCGGAAAGAGTCTCTTTCTGTCTACTTTGGAAGCATACTTCCAGGGTAAGAAGGAACTCTTCGAAGGCTTAGCCATATATGACTTGGAGACAGAATGGAAGAAATATCCTATCTTCCATATTGATCTCAACACAGCCAACTTTCGAGAGAAAGACAGCCTGTATATGGTGCTTAATGACTACCTCACAACTTGGGAAAGCAAATATGGAGCCCGTGAGACAGAAGCCACGCTTGCCCTTCGTTTCAAGGGTGTGATAGCACGAGCTGCAGAGAAAGAAGGATGTGGTGTTGTAATTCTTATAGATGAATACGACAAGCCTATACTTCAGACCTTGCGCGACCCAGAGTTACAGGCTGAACACCGTGCACAGCTGAAAGCATTCTATTCGGTATTGAAGACACAAGACCGATATATCAAGTTTGCATTCCTCACAGGTGTAACCAAGTTTGGCAAGGTTAGCGTGTTCAGCGACCTCAACAACCTGACGGATATCTCGATGGACCACCGCTATATTAGCATCTGCGGAATGACAGAGAAGGAACTGCTTACGAATTTCAAGGAAGGTATCAACGAATTAGCCGAAGCCAATGGCGATACAGAAGAAGCCACAATAGCAAAACTGAAGGCAAGATACGACGGATATCATTTCGAGGAAAATACAGTAGGCATCTATAACCCATTCAGCGTACTGAACACTTTGTCAAGACTTCGCTATAAAGACTACTGGTTTGAGACTGGCACACCCACATTTCTAGTTGACTTGCTGAAAATGCACAACTATCGTTTGCCAGACATGACAAAGGAAAGGGTATCAGACGATGTAATCAACAGCGTAGATTCGCTGTCAACCAATCCGATACCAGTAATATACCAGAGCGGATATCTCACTATCAAAGACTATGACGAAAGGTTTAAGAAATATCTGCTAGGCTTCCCTAACAAAGAAGTGGAAGAAGGTTTCCTTAACTTCCTGCTGCCGCTATACTGTTCTGCAGGTGATCGTTCCGCCTTTATGGTCGATGAGTTTGTGAAGGATGTTGAAGCAGGACATGTTGAACAATTTATGAATCGGCTTACCGCTTTCTTTGCAGACAACAGCTATCAGGTAGCAGGCGAAGCAGAACTTTACTTCCAAAATGCCCTATATCTCATTTTTAAGATTATGGGATTCCACACACAGGTAGAAATACCGACAAGTGATGGCAGGATGGACGTTCTCATTCAAACTTCCGACTACATCTACATCATCGAATGCAAATTAGATGGAAGCGCCGAAGAAGCTCTGCAACAGATAGAAGTCAAAAACTATGCAGCTCCTTTCGCTATGGATAAGCGAACAGTTGTCAAGCTTGGCATCAACTTCTCCAGCAGGACAAGAAGAGTTGAGAGTTGGAAGCAGGGATAAGTTATTAATAGAAAACATAATAGTAATGGAAAAAAAAGAAGAAGTAATCAAACAAATCGATTTGATAGATTTAATCAAAAAGATGGGCAAATATATAAGACTATATACAATAGTTTGTCTCGCCACAGGAATACTAGGTATTATTGTAGCCTTCAGTATTCCTAAAGTTTACAATTCTAAAGTTGTCCTAGCTCCAGAAATGGGCAACAATAGTACTGTCGGAGGTGGGCTATCGTCATTGGCAAGTATGGCTGGCATAGACTTAAATAAAATGGGCGATGCAGATGGCGCACTATATCTACAGATTTACCCATCTATCATTTCGTCTACAACCTTCATCAAGGAACTAGAGAAAATTAAAGTACTACCAAAAGATTCATTGAAGGAAATGACCTTTAAAAAGTATCTCAAAACAGAGAAATCAGCGTGGTGGAATTTTCCTTCGGTACTCATATCAAAAATGATTAAAGACAAGAAAAAAGAAATCAATAAAAATCACATAGTTTCTGATTTAAACAAATACTATCTATCTAAGGAAGAATGGAAATCTATCGAAAACATACAAGATAGAATTTCTTGCGACATAGATAAAGAAAATGGACTAATAACTTTGACTGTCAAGGCACAGGATCCAAATGTCTGTGCCATGATTGCTGACAAAGGGCAAAAATTACTCCAACAATACATTACAGACTACAGAACAAAAAAAGCTCGCAATGACTTAAATTACTACATTAAGTTACGATCTGAAGCAAACAAAGAGTACATAAAAGCTCAGAAAGAATATGCTTCATTTTCGGACTCAAATTTTGATATTAACTTACCATCACTGCAAGAGAAAAGAGATTATTTAGAAAACCAAATGCAGTTGAAATACAATACTTATACCCAATTATCAGACAGGGTAAATGCTGCTCAAGCTAAAGTTCAAGAAAGAACCCCCGACTTTGTTGTATTACAACCAAGTCTAGTTCCATACAAAGCAGATTCTCCTAGAAAAATATTAATAATAATAATCTATGGAGTTCTCGGTTTTATAGGGACAACCATTTGGATTTTCAGAAAGGATATAAAAAATTCATTTAAAACAACAATGTAAAATGTACCAAACAAAGAGCTCAAACAAAGCAATAATTCGAGAGAAGACAATCAGGAAAAATGTATTTTATTCGATTGTTTTCAAGGGGTTATCTATAATCATATCCTTACTTCTAGTACCTTTAACACTCCATTATATAGACAAATATAACTATGGAATTTGGATGACTATTAGTTCTATCCTTGTTTGGATTTACTATTTTGATATCGGAATAGGAAGCGGATTAAGAACAAAACTAGCTGAAGCTATTGCACAAAACAATGGTCATTTAGCAAGAGGATATATAAGCACTGCTTTCTATGTCCTTGGTAGTGCTATGCTTGTACTTGTAGTAATATACATCATAATCTCAGGCTTTATAGACTGGAATAAAATATTTAATATTTCATACTATATTTCGCCACAATTAAACGAGATTATGCTTGGGGTCATTGTATTAACAGGACTTAGTTTCGTGTTAAAACTTATTGTAGCCATATTTCATGCTTTACAATATTCATCCATCAATGAGTTTCTAAACTTCTTTGCAAATTTTCTTTCATTTGCATTTATTTATGTATATACGCAAATAATGCCAAAAGGAAATCTTGCACTCATTGTATATACATTTGTCGCCATGCCTATACTAATTTATGGCATAGCTGTCTTCATCGTTTTCACGAAGAAGATTAAATTTCTAAGTCCTAGCATCAAATATGTTAGCAAAAAAAACATCAAAGAACTTGTAGGTTTAAGTGGTAACTTCTTCATAATACAAATCATAAATTTGATATTATATTCAACAACAAGTTTACTTATTGCACATTACTTTACACCAACCTCTGTAACTTACTACAGCATTTCATATCGCTACTTCTCAATAGCTATGATAATATTCACTATTGTCATCAATCCCTATTGGGGTGCCATCACAAATGCTTATGCAAAGCAAGACATGAATTGGATAAAACTTGCAATAAAAAAATTAATGCTTATTTGGGGAGGGTTAAGTGCATTAGTCCTTCTTCTATTGGCTTGTTCAAATTTGGTATATAACATTTGGTTGGGCAAAGAGATTAGCATACCAATAAGTATGTGCATTAGTGTAGCAGTGTATATCATCATGTTCAATCTCAACAATATATACGCATCTATTATCAATGGCATTGGTAAAATTAGATTACAGCTATATACAGCAATCGTACAATTACTCATATTTTTTCCAGTAGCTCTGAGCCTATCTAAAATTGCAGGAGCACCAGGAATCATATGGGCTACAAGTATTTTACTAGCTATTACAACGATTGCTCTTGGATGGCAAGTCCTACTATTAACAAAAAGAAGTCCTATCAAAATAATAAATCAATAGAAAGCAATGAAAAATAAGCATATTCTTATGATAGCTCCAGCCTCCATACCTGTAACAGGAGCAGAGGCTATTTGCAATGTTAAACTACTCAAGGTACTTTCTGAAAATGGGTACATAATAGACTTAATTTCTAAAAAAATGAAATATACCCATTACCCAGAAACGGATTTAGCAGAATTAGGATTAAGCCTAAATTCTGTTAGCATAATAGAAGTTGACAACAAGATGAGCCTCAAGGTAATTTGGCAACATTTGTGTTGTCTTTTCATTTTTGGAACAGTATTCAAAGGTGCTCATTGGGCATATAGTGCTCTTAAAGTTGCAAAAAAGTTATGCAAAAAGAATCAATACGATGCTATTATTACCAAAAACAGCCCAAGTGAATTGCTAGGCCATTATTTAAAGAAAAGAAACGGCTTAAAATGGATTGCGACCTGGAATGATCCATATCCCTCTGAGAAATACCCACAACCATACGGCAATGGAATCAATGCGAAATTGTTCATACTAGAAAAGCCTCTTCTTGGTCAGATGGAAAAAGCAGACATTCACATTTTCCCTAATTCAAGAATTAGAGATTATATGAAAACTTACATAAGAATTCCTGATAAAAAAGCAAGAATAATTCCACATGTCGTAATTCCAAGAGAGCATCAAGATACACCACATGAGAATCTTAGAATCGTGCATTTGGGGAATATTCTTCCACCAAGAGACGCTACAACATTTCTAAAAGCATTTACAGAATTCATCAAAAACAGATCTGATGCAAAAATAGAAATAGCTTTTATCGGACAGACTCCAAATAGTGTAAATGACTATATCAATACAACACACTTGGAAAAGTACATAAAAGTCTTTCCACCAGTAAAATATGAAGAAAGTCAACAAATATTGGAGACTTACGACATACAACTCATAATAGAAGCACCTTGCAAAGAGGGAATATTCCTTCCAACTAAAGTAAGCGATAGTATGCAGTTAGGGAAGCCTATATTCACCGTAAGCCCTCCAGTAGGAGTTTTGAACGACTTGTATATGCAAGGACATATCAGTTATTTCTCGTCTGTTAAAGACGAGAAGAATATTCTTACAACACTTGAACAAGTGTACAAGGACTTTAAAAATGGAAAATTAAAAACATACTCTTTGGAAGACTCGTATTCACCAAAAACGATATTCCATCAATATGACGAAATTATTTAAACATGGCATTATACTTTTTATCCTTCTGTACGGCATACGCATTTGTTTTCATCAAGCAGGCAAATAAACCTGCTTGGTTTAAAACATATGTTGTATTACTATGTCTTTTTCTCTGCTTCGGTTATATGACAGGAACAGACTGGAGAGTCTATGAAGAAATTTATACCCACATAAACTTCAACAATCTCTTTTACAACTATTTTCAAGAACCCGGATATTATATCTACATGCTTCCTTTTAGGTTCTTGAACATAGATTTTTTTGTATTTTTCATATTCACAAAAGTATTATGCTACATTACAATCGTCTGCAAGCTGATTACATACTGTGAGAGATTTAAATACATCGGATTGATGTATTTTATACCATGCTATGGATTCTATTTATTTATAGACAATCCAATGCGTAACTTAATAGCAGTAAGTATAGCCTTGTATGCTGTCAGATTTCTCGTGGAAAGGAAGCCAATCCACTATTTTATTATTGTCATAATAGCTATGACATTTCATACGTCAGCATGCATTATGATACCAGCATATTTTTATATGAACAAAGACTTAAGTACTAAAAAGATTATCATTCTTTATATTGCTATCAATGTTTTATTTGCAAACAGAGCCTTACTTGCACTTATTATCAGTAATGTCTTTGGTTCCATCCCTTATGTAGCAGGAAAAATTAGCTCCTATATTGAATCTTCGAATACAGAGGGAGGAGGAAGAGTTATTTCATTAGGATTCATCATATTTTTTACATTTTTCATTCTACTATGTTTCTATAAAAGCCAAATTTACAAAATGAAAAATGGAAAAATAATTTGGAATGGAGCTATCACCTTTTTGATTCTCTACAGATTAGCTACAACTATTGAAGTTTTTATGAGATTTCAACTTTACTATATGATATTTTTTGTAGCAGGAATTAGTTATCTGACTGTTTTCTTTACAGAACGTTCAAAAAAGATATACATTTCGTATCTCCTAGGCTTATCTATAATAGGTAGCAACCAAATTTTTTCCACATGGCGGTATCTTCCATATACCAATTATTTAACATATGCTGTAAAGGGAGAATTCCCTTCATATTCTTTCAGAAGTGCATATAATCCGAATAACAGTCCATATAAGTCAACAAATAAAGAAAATAAAAATAATGAAAAATAAAATCATAAATGCATATATCTATAGCTATGCTTCACTTCTAGTTATAATAGCCAGTTACAAGATAATTGCCCTCCTTTTACACAAGAATTACATGAATGCCTTTGCTGATCTATTTATCAACTACCAAGGAGGGGTTATACGCAGAGGGCTTATAGGTTCCCTACTATTATCAATATACCAAATAAGCGGTATATCCCCAATCGCTTTAGCTATAGTATTATCTATAGCTGCTTATTCATTTATTTTTTGTATTGCTTAAGTAAGCTGAAACCATACAACTATGGTTTTGCCTTTTTAACCCCGTGTTATCTATTAGGAGGCATAGGGATTTACGGATTGGGATATATGAGAAGAGACTATATAATTTTATCAGCATTTTTACTTATCACATTTCTATGGAAACGTTTATCTGCAAGGTTATGGTTATATATTTCACTCTTTATTTGCATAATTACTATTTTATGTTATGAGCCATTCTTATTTGTATGCTTTCCTTATTTTGCAATTCTCAATCAATTAAAGTGCCAAAAAGTAAGAACTACGATTATAGCATTGTTTATTTTACTATTAACGTTCACCATTTGTTGCCTTTATCCAGGTACACCAATAGCAAAAAAACAAATTTGGGAATCAACAAGATCGTTTCTGCCCCAGATAGGAACAATTGAGTTTATTGGAAGAAATAGCATGGAGGTAATGAAGTTTCATTTTTACAATAATTTTATCCGAATAGAACATAATGTTCCTTGCTTGGCAATTAGCCTTGTAAGCGTTATCGGTATGACATATTATTTAACAAATGGTCTGTATGTATTTAATAAAGATAAATTTCAAGAAATGGTAGAAAAGGCATCATGTTCTACCTTTGCTTATCATACATATTCCAAACACCCATGTTTATATGCTTGTCCACTGATTATTCTAGAATTTGCACCTACTCTGCATTTACAACGATAATTATGTTCACAACCATAAAATACGATACATTAGTCCGTTATATACCTAATAAAATAGATAAGAAATTGAATTCTATAATAGAATTTACAGATATTGTTTTTAAGCCAACAAAATTCAAAATATTTTCCATAATGCTGTTAATTGGAATAGCAGAATGGACTGGCGGTGGAATTGGACAATTTATATATTCTTCAGAACTCGGTACTATTATAAAGTGCATAAAAACTATTATGAACTTTCATTTATAAATAACTCATTTTTTTAAAAATATAAGGTTATAACAAAAATCGCAAATGCGAAATACAATATTTTTTTTTAAAGTACGTTATTTAAAATAAATAGTTAAAATATGAAAAAGATAATGTTAGTATTTGGAACTCGCCCTGAAGCTATAAAGATGGCTCCTTTGGTAAAAACATTCCAAGAAAAGAAAGAAGATTTTGAAACTATAGTCTGCGTTACAGGCCAGCACAGAGAAATGTTGGACCAGGTTCTTCACCTGTTCGACATCAAGCCCGACTATGACCTCAACATTATGAAACAAGGACAAGATCTCTATGACATTACGTCTAGAGTACTTCTTGGCATGCGCGATGTCTTCAAAGTCTGTCGTCCTGACATACTTTTTGTGCATGGAGATACGACAACCAGTACCGCTGCTGCACTTGCAGGATTTTATCAGCAAATCCCAGTTGCTCACGTAGAAGCAGGATTGAGAACTTATGATATATATAGTCCATGGCCAGAGGAGATGAACAGACAAATTACAGGGCGCATTGCTACCTATAATTTCTCCCCTACTCAACTGAGCCGTAAGAACCTCCTGAAAGAGAATATTGCAGATAGCAAGATTTCTGTTACAGGAAATACGGTTATAGATGCCCTACATTGGGTTACTGCAAAAATCAAAAATAACCAAGAACTTAATGTTCGTCTGACTAGAGATTTACAGAAAAAGGGCTATGATACGAAACGTCTTCAAGATGGCAAACGCTTAGTTTTAATTACAGGTCACAGAAGAGAAAACTTTGGAGAAGGTTTCCTCAACATTTGCAATGCTATCAAGGATTTGGCTGCCCAACATTCAGATGTTGATTTTGTCTACCCTATGCATCTCAACCCAAATGTACGTAAGCCAATCCACGATGTATTTGGTGAAGACTTAAGTAATCTTGGCAATATTTTCTTTATAGAACCTCTGGAATATCTCATGTTCGTTTTCTTAATGGAAAAAGCCAATATCGTATTGACAGATAGTGGCGGCATCCAAGAAGAGGCGCCAGGATTAGGAAAGCCTGTACTAGTAATGCGGGACACAACAGAACGTCCCGAGGCGGTTGAAGCAGGAACGGTGAAGCTAGTCGGTACTAATTATCAGGCAATCATGGACAGCGTTTCATGCTTACTATCAGATTCTAGCGAATATGAGAAGATGAGCAAAGCTACCAACCCGTATGGTGATGGGCAAGCTTGCAAAAGAATTATTGAAACAATATCAAGTATTTCTAACGATTAACATTAGACATAAGCTTCCTTCATTTCCATAAATTGAAGGAAGCTAAAAATATTAGTAAAACATGAAAATCAGCATCATCATTCCAACATATAAACCAGGTCCTTACCTTAAGGACTGCCTTGAAAGCATAAACAACCAAACAATGAACAAGAAATGCTTTGAAGTAATCATTGTTCTTAACGGAGTTATTAAACCCTATATTGAATGCATTTACAATTTAACAAAAATGTATGACTTTAATTCTGTTGTCATACCCACAGAAACTCCTGGTGTGTCAAATGCAAGGAATATTGGATTGACAAGAGCACAAGGAGAATACGTATGTTTCATAGATGATGATGACAAAATCTCACCATCTTATTTAGAGAATTTATACTATAAAGCAACTCCGAATAACATTGTTGCAAGTAATGTCAAAGCATTTTATAACAATAGCAACAAAACTGAAAACGACTACATCGCATCAGCATATGAGAAACTTGCACACAAGAATGCACCGCTATCAGTACTAAAAGGAAGAAAATTTATGAGTTCTGCTTGTTGTAAAATCATAAGTCAAAAAAGCATACAAGACACCCGCTTTGACACAAACTTAAAGATTGGAGAAGATTCTGTATTCATGGCAGAAATCAGTAAAAATGTCAGAAATATAATTCTATCGGACAAGAATGCCATATATTACAGAAGATTAAGAGTTGGGTCTGCCAGCAGGACTAAGCAGACAATATTACAAAAAAGTCACATTATATGCAAGTTGGTAAAAAGATATATAAAGATGCTCACAAGTCCTTATAATATACCTTTTATTGCAACTCGCATTGTCGCTACACTTATGAAATTCATTAGAAAATGACAAGTAAGACATCTTTTTAATTTTTAATCTGATCCACTTTTAATGTGGATACATAGAATAATATAATTTATATACAATGAATAAAGTTAGTATCATCATGCCATCCTATAATGCAGCAAAATTTATAGCCGCATCAATACAATCTGTAATTGATCAGACATACCGCAATTGGGAGTTACTTATAACAGACGATTGTTCTAAAGACGACACCGTGAAAATCGTAGAAAAATTTATTGTTGAAGATAATAGAATCAAATTGTTTTCTACAGGAAAGAATAGCGGTCCTGCTTGCGCAAGAAACAAATCATTGAAAAATGCGACAGGTAAATATATTGCATTTCTTGACAGTGATGACATTTGGGTTTCAAATAAACTTGAAACCCAGATTAAATTCATGATAGAAAAAAACATAGCATTCTCTTTTAGTAGTTATAGCGTCATAAAAGAAGATGGTACCCCAACAGGAAACACCATCAACGTACCAAAAATAATTGGATACCATGGTTATTTACGTAATACTATCATCGGATGCCTTACCGTTATCATAGATAGAGAAAAGACCGGAAATTTCATAATGCCTAACATAAAAAGCTCTCAAGATATGGCTTTATGGTTGCTCATTATGAAAAGAGGCTTCAAAGCTTATGGGCTACAAAATACATTAGCATGCTATCGATTAGTATCTACGTCAAATACTTCAAAAAAGTGGAAAGCTGCAAAAGATGTTTGGAAAGTTTATAGAGAAATAGAACACATAAATCCAATATATTCGGCAATTTGTTTTATAGGATATGCAATAAACGCTATCATCAAACGTTTATAAAGAAATGAGTACTTAATACACAATATGATTTTTAAATATATATTTGATAGAATAACAGCTTTAGTAGGACTGATTTTTCTTAGTCCAATATTGTTTCTGACATGGATTCTTATACATATAAAAATGCCAGATGGACCTGCTATCTTCACACAAAAAAGAGTAGGTAAGGATGGAAAACTATTCACTATGTATAAATTTCGATCTATGTCACAACACCATGACGGCTCTTCCGTATCCGTTGCAGGAGAAAGTAGAATAACACATCTTGGTGCTAAGCTTAGAAAATACAAGATAGACGAGCTTCCTGAGCTTTGGAATGTTCTCATCGGAAACATGAGTTTTGTTGGTCCCCGGCCTGACGTACCAGGCTATGCAGACAAACTAGAAGGAGAAGATAGAGATATTCTTAAATTGCGCCCAGGAATCACAGGTCCAGCAAGTCTGAAATATCGTAACGAAGAAGAATTACTTGCCAAACAAGCCAATCCACAAGAATATAACGACTTCGTTATCTATCCAGATAAAGTGAGAATCAATCTCTTTTATCTTAAACACTATAGCTTTATTATGGACATTATGATTATAATAGCTACAGTCACAGGAAAGAGAATATCATATAATAACGAAATCATATAAATAATATGATGCTCAGAACATTTAAATAGGTTTAAAATATGATGAATAGAAAAAGAATTTACTTATGCCTTGCTCATATGAGTGGCAATGAAATGAAATACATCCAAGATGCTTTCGATACCAATTGGGTTGTTCCACTAGGACCGAATGTCAATGGTTTTGAGAAAGATTTGGAAAGCTTTGTAGGACAAGACAAAAAGGTGGTTGCATTAAGTGCAGGTACAGCTGCAGTACACCTTGCACTGCTAGACTGTGATGTTAAAGCAGGAGATGAAGTTATGGTACAATCTTTTACATTCTGCGCATCAAGCAACCCTATTAAATATCTAGGTGCAAAACCTGTTTTCGTAGACAGTGAAAAAGAGACATGGAATATGGATCCTCAGCTATTAGACAAAGCTATAGCTGACAGAATAGAAAAGACAGGCAAAAAGCCAAAAGCCATTATTGTAGTTTATCTATATGGTATGCCTGCAAAGATTGACGAAATATTGCAGGTTGCTAACAAATACGACATTCCACTTATAGAGGATGCAGCAGAAGGTCTTGGCTCCCGTTATAAAGAACAAGTGTGTGGAACATTTGGCAGATATGGTGTCTTAAGTTTCAACGGAAACAAAATGATTACGACCAGTGGTGGCGGTGCTCTAATCTGCCCAGACGCAGAAAGTCAGAGTCGCATTATGTTCTATGCTACCCAGGCCCGGGAATCATATCCATACTACCAACATGAACACATTGGTTATAATTACCGTCTTAGCAATGTTTGTGCAGGAATAGGACGAGGTCAAATGACCGTACTAAACGACCATATAGCACATCATAAACACATACATGACCTATATGTAAGATTTCTTACAAATGTAAAAGGTATAACTGTGCACAGTAACCCAACACCTGATTTTGACTCAAATTTTTGGCTCAATACGATTCTGTTAGATGAAGGAGTTAAGATTAAAGGCGAAGAAAAGGCATATAGTCAGGTCATTACGGGCGCTGTAGGAGGTGCAGCTGGCGTTACACACAGTGCAAAAAGCGCACATACATCATTGGAGCCGAACAAGAATGTGGAAGCTTTACGAATAGCACTTGATCAAGCATCTATTGAGGCACGCCCTTTATGGAAGCCAATGCATTGTCAACCCGTTTATGCAGACTGTACGTCATACACAAATGGTATCAGTGAAGATTTGTTCCGTAAGGGCCTCTGCTTGCCTAGTGGTCCATGCGTTTCTGAAGAAGATGTACACTATATCACTGACACGATAAAAGAAAACATTATAACAAAATAATGTTCATTTAAACAACCTCTTTTAAAAGTTCAAGAAAATGAAGTTTTTCAATAGACTATCAAATTGGTATTTCTCCAGAAAATCACTACCATACTGGTGTATTTTCTGGATAGACTGTGCTGTGATATTTATTTCTTACCTATTTATATATCAACAGATTAACAGTGGAGCAAAAGCGTTGGGCATATTAGGACAACTCTCTATGTTATTTGCTATATTCACATTGTTCCATGCCATCGGTTTTAGGATATTCCACACATACGACGGTATCCTCAGATACTCATCGTTTATTGATTTGCAAAGGGTATTCTATGCTGTTACTTTTGGTGCGGTACTGTCTGCCATAACGAAAAACTTGTTGCTTAGTACTCATTTCTTCCCAGGGGTAGAAATTGAATACCGCAATATTGTACTTGGAGCTCTCATTTCCACTTTAGTATTGTGGGCTATCAGAGTGATTGCTAAGACTATCTTTGATGTCTCTCTCTCTGATTACAACATTAAACATGCTTTTATCTACGGCGTGAAAGAAGGTGGTATCGGTCTCGCCAAGCAAATCAAGAACAGTAAACCCATGAAATTTAAACTCATGGGCTTTATCTCTGATGATACAAAAATAAAGCACCATCACCTGATGGGAACCAAAGTGTATGCTCCAGACCTGAATACCATCAGGAAAATGAGAAATAACAATATCTCTACCCTATTAATTTCTCCTGGTGCTATTGATGGTTTTCGAGCAAACAAGGACTTCCAGGATGCACTCCTTGCAGAAGGTATACATATTTACATGCCTACCACACAGGAGTGGAACAGAAATGAACAGCAACAGCTCAAGGAAGTTAGCATTGAGGATCTTTTACCACGAGATGAAATCAGCATCGATATGGAAAGCGTGGGTTCTATGCTTCATGGCAAACGCATATTGATTACAGGTTCTGCTGGAAGTATCGGAAGCGAAATGGTAAGACAAATCGCTAAGTACAGTCCTGCAGAATTGATTCTAATAGATAGTGCAGAGACTCCGCAGCACGATATACGCTTGATGATGGCTAAGCAATTCCCTGAAATTAAAGCAGAAACCATCGTTACCACTATCTGTAGCAAGTCGAGAATGGAACATATCTTCAAGACATACTTGCCTGACTATGTTTTCCATGCTGCTGCATATAAACATGTTCCTATGATGGAGAACAATCCATGTGAGAGCATTCAAAATAATGTTTATGGTACTAAAATACTAGCTGACCTTGCTGTCAAATATGGAGTTAAGAAATTTGTTATGATTTCAACAGACAAAGCTGTCAACCCAACCAATGTCATGGGATGTTCTAAACGAATTTGTGAAATCTATGTACAGAGTCTCAACAAAGCAATAGAGGAAGGTATAATCAATGGAAAAACCCAATTCGTTACCACACGTTTTGGCAATGTATTGGGTTCTAATGGTTCTGTTATACCTTTATTCAAGAAACAAATAAAAGCTGGTGGACCTGTCACTGTTACAGACCCACGTATCATCCGCTACTTCATGCTCATTCCTGAGGCTTGCAAACTAGTTCTGGAAGCAGGAACAAAAGGTAACGGCGGGGAAATATTTGTTTTCGACATGGGCAAACCTGTCAACATTGCCGACATGGCACAGAGAATGATCAACCTCAGTGGTGCAAAAAACGTTGAAATCAAATACACAGGATTGAGAGCGGGCGAAAAGCTTTATGAGGAAATGCTTAATGAGAAGGAATCAACTAAGCCTTCATTCCATGATAAAATAAGAATCGCAAATGTACGTGAATACGATTATACAGAAGTATCTAAGCAAATCGATAACTTGATAGAAAAAAGCAAGTTATACGATGAAATGCTCACAGTAAAGATAATGAAGGAAATCGTTCCAGAGTACAAGAGCAATAATTCGATTTACGAGAAGCTCGACAAATAAGCACTTTTACGTTCGTAATAAATGAAAAAACTGATGGAAAATAAACAATATAAAGACAGCATGAATAAGACGGAGCAAATTATAAAGCGCTCCGTCGATTTCGTCATCGCAACATGTTGTCTGATATTCTTCTCTCCTTTAGCCATAGCGTGTGCTATTGCTATCCGATTAGAAGATGGGCTACCAGTAATCTATCGTCAAGAGCGCATAGGTCTACATGGCAAGCCATTCTTTATCTATAAATTTCGTTCCATGAAGATTGATGCAGAAAAAGATGGTCCTGATCTTCTTGAGATAAAAGGTGATCCAAGGCTCACTAAAGTTGGACGTTTTTTAAGAATGCATCACCTCGATGAACTTCCTCAACTTTGGAACGTTTTTAAAGGAGACATGGCATTTGTAGGTCCTCGCCCTGAACGTAAATTCTATATCGACCAGATTATGGAGCATGATCCTCGATATACTTATCTGTATCAGATTCGTCCGGGAGTAACTTCTTATGCCACCTTATATAATGGATATACGGATACGATGCCGAAGATGTTGAGAAGACTAAGTCTTGACCTCTTCTACCTGGAGCACAGATCCTGGTGGTTTGATGCCAAGATTCTGTTCAAAACTATGATTAACATCCTGTTTGGCAAAATATTCTAATGATTAGCTACTGATGCAATAAAGGGGTGAATACTTGTTCATAGCGATCTTTTAAGTTATTTTATCTCAGCAAACTTTGTAAATAGAAAAGAAAGTTGTATTTTTGCATTTAAATAGGCAAAAATTATGGCGAATAAATTTATATTGTATCTTGATGAATGCGGAGATCAAAACTTAGCAAGTTTTGACCCACAATTCCCTATATTTACACTTTGTGGTATTGTTGTCTCCGAGGAACAGGACAAAGTGTTGACAGAACGAATCAATGTCCTTAAAAAGGAAATCTGGAACAATATAAATATTATTTTTCATAGTCGGGATATAAGAAAGTGTCAAAATGGATTCGAGGTTTTGTTTGACCTTGATGTCAAAAAACGATTCTTCCAGGGTGTTAATGATATACTTGGAGATAATGGATATGTCGTAGTTTGCTGCTCGATATTAAAAGAACCATATATCAGGCAGTATGGTAAACTGAATGATGTATATGGGTTGTCTTTATCGTATATCATGGAAAGAGTCGTGTTTTATTTAGACTCTCTTGGTTTGACTGACATAGAACTTTGTACCATTATCGAAAAACGTGGCAAAAAGGAAGATGCATCCCTTCTTAATTATTATAATCAGCTGTTAGACAGAGGAACATATTGGGTGGATAGTCATCGAATGAAAAAAGTTTTTAAAAAGTTCGACATGAGATGGAAATCTGAAAATATAATTGGACTTCAGATTGCTGACTTGATAGCTTATCCGGTAACTCGACATGTTTTGAATCCTAATGGAGTGAATCTTGCTTTTGATGTACTGAAAAAGAATATCTTCCAATTAAACGGAAAGGTATATGGTATGAAGATTTTCCCAAAAGAACAAGGAAAATAATACAAAAAAAAGAGTCACTGTGAAGTAACCCTTTCCCGACCGGGGACACCCCAATCCTGAATAAAGAAGCCTTTATCCGATTGCAAAGATATGGTAATTCTTTTATATATGCAAATAAATAGATGATTATTTATTGATTTTTTAAAGAATTAACATAAAAATGAAGGTAACAGATTTGACTCTGTTTGCTCCTGATGTAACTTCTATCTCCATAGCTTGTTTGATCTTAAAGGAGTTAACACTTGTAATTCGCGTCGTAAGCCAGTGGATTACGGGGCATAAGTAACTGACTTTCGTATCGTAAGTAACTGACTTTCGTATCGTAAGTCCCTGACTTTTGCATCGTAAGTCTTTGATTTCCGTCTCGGAAACAACCGACTTCTGGGTGACAGGGTGACACTGGTGACAGGGAATTCTGAAGATTTACTCTCGCGCGGGCAGGCAGGAACTTTCGGCCTGATTTTTCCTGCCTGCCCGCGTGCGAGGCGAAAAGTTGAAAAACTCGTGTCACCCTGTCACCGTGTCACCGTGAACACAGAGCTGAGAATGCGCTGTATAGCTCTCTTGCTATGGGCATAATCTCTCCTGTCTCCGCCTCCGTTGGCTTTCGGAAGTAGAGATCCGTACATTACTGTTTTTGTCGCGACGCCTCCAAAGTAGGTAATAAGGTTCTAATCTGTGTCACACGGTGCAAAGATACAAAAAATAAAATAAATGAGAGTTCCCACTAGTGGGAACTCGTAAACAGTAATTACTGTTTTTTAAAATCTTTTAAACGATAAAGACTGAAAAATATATCCGATACTAGCAAGTTGAAGAAGAAATTGATGCGAACTGTATGGTTGAAACGGACTAGGAGGCCCAAAAGCTCCAAACCTTGGGCAGCCCCCTGGGTTAATGGCAGTCAACAAGACACCCTGTAAAGGCAAAAGCCTTATAAATTGCTTGATCTTTGAAAGCTTTTGCCCATACAGGGCGACAGGTTTGCATCCATAAATACCCAGGGCGATGCCCTGGGCTAGGAGCTTCTGCCCTTTCAGGGCGTATTGGGTTATTTCAACCGTACAAATCGAAAGATTTTAGACATAGAACGCTATGATAGGGAAAAATACGGTTTTGTGACAGTTTTTCCATTTCACAGCTTTTTATTTGGCATTATTTATATAAAAATCTGTTTTCTCGTACAAATAGAAAAGACTCCGCAAAGGTTTTTAAAACTTTTTTTTAAGTAGATGGTAAATTTGTTGCCATTTTATTTTTTTATTTCAGTTTTTTTTAGTACCTTTGCAAACGTTATCCTGAATACAATCTTTTTACCTTAAAGAAAACTAATACCTATTGAATGTAGAGCAGTTGTCTGAGAAGATAGCTGCTCTTGTCTTTTTTATAGCTCCACATATAATAAATACCGCAAAACATCCGTTTTTATTTATAGAAACAAGTCTTATCACTTGTATAAATCATCACATAAGAAACAATGGAAACAGAAGTTAAGAAGATTCCTTATCTCGACCTGAAGGCTATCAATGAGCCTTACGAAAAGGAGATAAAGGATGCTATCAACAAGGTGGTCAACAGCGGATGGTATCTGCAAGGTGAAGCCGTAAAAAGGTTTGAGAAATCGTATGCACAGTTTATCGGTACAGAATACTGCATCAGCTGCGCTAACGGGACGGATGCGCTCAAACTGATGCTGATGGGCGAACTGGCTATCGGAAAGTTGCAGAAAGGTGATGAGGTGATCGTGCCTGCCAACACTTATTTCGCTACCGTACTTGCCATCAGCAGCGTAGGACTAGCTCCTGTATTGGTGGATGCCAATATCGATACATTACAGATAGATGACCAACTGATAGAAGCCCGAATCACCCCGAAGACCAAAGCCATCATGATTGTTCATCTCTATGGCAAACTGGCATGGACTCCGAAGATTGCTGAAATCTGCAAGAAGCATCATCTCTTGCTTTTCGAAGACAATGCGCAGGGATTCGGATGCTCCACTACTCTATCTGATTCTTCTGAAAAACCATCGAAAAGAAGATATACCGGAAATCTTTCGGATGCTGCTGCCCACAGTTTTTATCCTAGCAAGAATCTGGGAGCATTGGGAGATGCGGGAGCTGTAACTACCAATAACAGGGAATTGGCGGAAGCCATCATGTCACTACACGAATATGGAAAGATAGAAGACGGCATCTTCAGATATCAGGGCGTAAACTCGCGCATGGATGAGATTCAGGCTGCGGTACTGAATGTGAAACTGCAATATCCTGAGAACGAACAGAAAGCGAGATACAGACAGATACAACTATATCTGGAGCATCTGGATAACAGCATCAGGGACAGATGCATCGCTGCGAAACTCATCTCTCCTGCTCATGAAAATGTTTTCCACGTCTTCCCATTCCTTACCCCGAAGCGAGACCAACTGAAAGCTTTTCTGACAGAGAATGGGGTCGGCACAAAGATTCATTACTTCCGCCCACCCTATCTGCAGCCATGCTATCCGGAAATGAATCATCTGGAATTTCCGGTAGCCAAGAGAATAGCAGACGAAGAACTGAGTCTGCCTTGCAACTCATCGCTCAACGATGAAGATATCATCAGAGTAAGCAAACTCATCAACCAGTTCTTGGTTTAAAGGTACTGCACCTTGGCACCGATAGAGAGGCCGAAGACATCCCAGAAACCGGCATTGCCGTTACGGTAGAAACGCATAAAGTAGATATCCGTTGTACCCAACTCATAGAAGAACGTAATACTCTTGATACGCTTACGTTTATTGTGCGGAATATCATACTTAAAACGTTCACCCAAGGCGATATTAGGACGGACTCTGGTAGAGAACGGATAGTAGCCGCTTTCATACTTGGTAGGCTGCTTAGTCCAGAAATCATGTCCGAACACCGTATTGAAATACAGGCTGCACTCCAGCGGTTCAAACCACCAGCCCTTACCGATATTACGACGCCAAGGAATGAAATTCTCCTTGAGCGTCATGGTTAACTTCTCATCGTCAGAACTGAACTTCGGGATGTAGCCAAACAAGAGCTGCGTTTCCCACTGGCGGCGCTTACCATATTCCCATCCGATACCCAGCGAAATGATACCCATATTGCCACAGGTCTGAATGATGCCACTAGTAGGTATCAGCAAATCCCAATGCTTACGGTAGCGCATGACGCGGCGGTCATATCGGGTCAGTTTGCCATCCGCCAACACCAGAGTATCATGAACGATACTATCCGTCAGTTCCAACTCCTCACTTTTCCCGGTAACCTCATCGGCAGCATGAACCTGTACAGAACCTGCAGCAAGCAAAGCTCCCAGAATGAATATATGCTTAAAACTCAATAATTTCATAACGATAATCTGTTGGAGTAATGGTGAATATATAGTATTGATGCTTAGCGGCATTAGCCACCTGATAATAGATAATTCCATCGCCATAAATGTCATTTTGCTCGGTATGATGACCATGACCATAAAGACAGCACATCAAACCTGGGAACAGATGGGTATAAGAATTGAAGACCTTAGCCACATTATTATTAAACTGCTCAGAATAAGGGGCAGCATGCATACAGACAATGGTACGCGAAAAGTCATCTGCATCAGCCTTAACCTGCTCTTCCATGAAATCGAAATTAGGCACAGGGCGGGAATAGTCAAACTCTATGGCATTGGTATTGAGACAGACAAACTTTACCTTACCAGCGATGAAACTGAAATCCGGATTACCAAAGATTTTCTGATAAGACTGGTTACCTGTTCCCAAACAGTCATGATTACCCAACAGAGCCACGAAAGGTATCTTCAACTTCTGAAGATGGTCACGGGTCCACTGAAACTCACGGGTAGCACCAAAGTCGGTAAGGTCTCCACAATGAATCACGAAATCGAGGGAATCACTGCGGCGATTGATATCATTAACCTCACTCTTCAAATCATCCAACCACTGGTGTGAATCGCTGATCATAGCAAAACGGATTGTATCTTTCGACTTTACTGCAGCCTCAATCTTCTGAATATTGGTAACATTCAGATTTCTATCGCCGTTGATATGCACATCATACGGATGAACATCGAAGACGGTATCGCAGGATGCCACCATACAGAGGCAACAGGCAGCCAGGATATAGGGAATAATTTTATGCATTCTTGTCTTATTATCTTTAAAAACTCTTTTTATAACTCTTAAATACTACTTTTTCTTCTTTTTCAACCTTGCATAGAAACCTTGCAACCTGCCAGGCTGACAACCGGCATCGAGCAGTTTCTTCAAATCACGATAGGCTTCGTCTTTTCTTCCAAGCAGAATCAGGATGTCTACATGATTGAAAGCAAAATCCTCATTACCGGCATCCAACTCCATCGCCTTGGCGTAATCAAACTCTGCCAGCTCAAGCATACCCCTCTCCTTCTCCATGCCACCTCTTGCAGCATAAGCCATCGCACTGTCAGGGTACTGCTCTATCAGACTGTTAATGCCATCGTAAGCCTCGGTATAATGCTTATCTTTCTCATTGAGCAAAGCCAGACCGAGTTGCGCCTGGAAGTTGCCAGGAACAAGTACCAGAAGATTCTGATAATCGAGACGCGCAAAGTTATAACGGAGCAACTTCTCATTGACAAAGGCACGATAGAACAAACCGGCGATATTGGTATTGTTCAGAAAGAGTACCTTATCAAGATCATCCTTGGCATATTGCCACTGCTCCAGCTGGATATTCCAAGCAGCCTTTTTCAGTCGCAGATCGATACTGTCGGGATGATATGCAAGCACTTCTGTAGCCTTGGAGAGTGAATCGCGCAAGGCTTTATTCTGAGCAGCACGTGCCTTGTCGGCATCTACGTTCTGCGCAGATACAGACAAAGAAACCATCGATGCCAATAATAATGTATAAAAACTTTTCATGGTGCAAAGTTAAGAAGACTTTTGCAAACTGCCAAATAAAAAACTATAAAACTTATTTGAGTTTACAAAAAGAACTAAATTTCAGAAAGACAGGACAATCAACAAGAAAAGCCTTAAGAGAAAGAAACACTCCTCTTAAGGCTTTTATCTATAAAGCATCTGGATAGAAAATTCAACCAGCGCCGAAAAATCCATTTACAGATTAAGCATTCTTAATCCAGTTAACGATCCATGCGCCAACCTCAGTTGTGCCATACTGAGCACCACCCTCAACCTGAATTTCAGGTGTGCGGACATTGGCATCGAGAGAAGCATCTACTGCCTTGCGAATCAAGGCGCCCTCCTCGTTCAAGCCGAAGTGCTCCAACAACATAGCTGCAGAAAGAATCTGAGCTACTGGGTTAGCCAGGTTCTTGCCAGCAGCCTGTGGCCATGAACCATGAACAGGCTCGAACAATGGTGTGTGCTCACCGAGAGAGCTAGATGGCTGCAAGCCCATAGAACCGGTGATGCAAGAAGTCTCATCGGTCAGGATATCACCAAAGGTATTCTCAGTAACGATAACATCGAAGAATGTAGGCTCAGTCAATACGCGCATAGAAGCGTTATCGATGAACATATAATCGGTGTTTACCTCAGGATACTGTGGCTCCATCTCCTTGGCAATCTGACGCCAGAGACGAGAAGATGCCAATACGTTTGCCTTATCTACTACTGTCAAGTGCTTGTTGCGCTTCATGGCAAACTCGAAAGCTACCTTCAGGATGCGCTCAATCTCAGGACGGGTATAGATATCAGTATCGTATGCCTTATCGTTATCCTGATACTTCTCACCGAAGTACATACCGCCAGTCAACTCGCGGATAACTACGAAGTCAGCACCCTTCAGGAGTTCATCCTTCAATGGTGACTTGTGGAGCAGGCAATCGAATGTGGCTACTGGACGAACATTGGCGAAGAGGCCCAACTTCTTACGCATAGCGAGCAAGCCCTGCTCAGGACGAACCTTGGCTGTAGGGTTGTTGTCGAAACGTGGGTCACCAACGGCTGCGAAGAGTACAGCATCAGCATCCATACAAGTCTTGAAGGTCTCCTCTGGGAATGGATCACCTACCTCGTCGATAGCGTGAGCGCCGCAGATAGCCTCGTTGTAAGTAAACTCGTGGTTGAACTTCTCTGCAATGGCCTGCATTACTGCTACGCCCTGCTTCATAATCTCTGGTCCGATACCATCACCGGCGAGAACTGCAATGTTTAATTTCATCTTATTTGATTTTTTAATTGTTTTATTGTTTATAACCTTCGGAGATAATTCTGTAATCTTCGGAGATATTTTCATAACCTTCGGAGATAATTTCGTAATCTTCGGAGATATTATTCCATATCCAGATTTCGAGGCGATACAGCCTGTTCATCGCTCTTATCTGCCTCGTACATATTAATCATCTTCAGCGTTGCCTTGATAGCTGCTTCTGTCTGGTCGGCATCCAAACCTCGGGTACGCCAGATACGGTCACCTTCACGCCAGGTAATGACGGTCTGAACGAGGGCATCGGTACGACCACCAGGTGGGATGGTTACCTGATAGTTGTCGAGCTTAGGGAAGGTCTTGCCGAGCTTCACCTTGTAGATATTGCGGAGGGCTTTCACGAAAGCATCATACTGACCATCACCGGAGCTACGGTCTTCATACTCCTTACCCTCTATTTCTACCTTCACGCTGGCTATAGGCTTCAAACCGTATGAGGTTGATACCATGTAACTTACCAGTTTCACCTTATCCTCTGGAGCTCCATGCTTCAACACATCACTCACGATGTATGGCAGGTCGTCCTGGGTTACCAGTTCCTTGCGGTCGCCGAGTTCTGTAATTCGCTTGGTCACCGCCTTGGTCTGCTCAGGAGTCAGTTCCAATCCCAGTTCATTGAGGTTCTGCACGATATTCGCCTTGCCAGAGTTCTTACCCAACGCATACTCACGATGTCTGCCGAAACGCTCAGGTACCAAGTCGTTGCAATAAAGTTTGTCCTTGTTGTCACCATCGGCATGCACACCAGCTACCTGGGTAAAGACGTTGTCTCCTACAACCGGAGTATTCGGAGCCACGGCAATGCCACTATATCCTTCAACCAATCGGGAAATATCGTTCAGACGGTCTTCCTTAATATTGGTCTTTGCCTCGAACATGTCTTTCAGAATCACCTGAACACTTGCCAAAGGTGCATTGCCACAACGCTCACCCAGACCATTCACGGTAACATGGAGACCCTTGGCGCCGCTCAATACGGCAGCCAGCGAGTTGCTCACAGCCAGATCGTAGTCGTTATGGGCATGGAAGTCGAAGTGAGAATTCGGATAACGGCGCACCATCTGGCGCATATACTCCACACACTGCAATGGGTTCAGAATACCCAACGTATCAGGAAGAAGGAAGCGCTTGATAGGCAGTTTTACCAACTCATCCATCATCATGAAGAGATAGTCACGACTGTCACGCATACCGCTCGACCAGTCCTCCAAATAGAGATTCACGGTGAATCCCTTGCTCAAAGCATAGTCGATGGTCTGCTTGATATGAGCGAGATGCTCCTCAGGCGACATTTTGAGTTGCTGGGTGCAGTGCTTGTAGCTACCCTTAGCCAAGAGGTTGATGACATGACCGCCGCATTCAGCAATCCAATCCACACTCTTGTTGTTATCCACGAATCCCAATACCTCAACGGAATCCAGTTTACCTATAGTCTTGGCATAACGGCAAATTCGAGCGACAGCATCCTTTTCACCTTCTGACACACGCGCTGAAGCCACCTCAATGCGATCTACATTGATGTCGTGCAACAGCATTCTTGCTATCATCAACTTCTCGTGAGGAAGGAAACTGACACCATTGGTCTGCTCGCCGTCGCGCAGCGTGCAGTCCATGATCTCAATCTCCTTGATACGGGAATTATCTCTCTTTGCGTTAACGTTCATAATTACTTGTTTTTAGCTTCCCAAGCCTCAACCTTGTCGCGGTTCTGAACGAGGAAGTCTACATCGTCCAAACCATTCTCCAAACAGTGTTTCTTGTAGCCGTTGATTTCGAAGTGCTCGCTCTTGCCGGTAGCAAGATTGGTCACGGTCTGGTTAGGAAGATCTACCTTCACCTCTGTCTTGTGATCCTTGTCGATGCTCTCGAAGAGTTCTTTCAGGAATTCCTCGCTTACTACTACTGGCAATACGAGGTTGTTCAACTCGTTGTTCTTGTGGATATCAGCAAAGAAAGAGCTGATGACTACACGGAAGCCTGCACCTGCGATAGCCCAGGCAGCGTGCTCACGTGAAGAACCTGAACCGAAGTTCTTGCCAGCTACGAGGATGACACCACTGTAAGATGGGTCGTTCATCACGAAGTCTGGCTTTGGAGTTCCGTCGGCATTGTAGCGCCAGTCGCGGAAGAGGTTGTCGCCCATGCCCTCTTTATCGATGGCCTTGAGGAAACGGGCTGGGATGATCTGGTCTGTATCTACATTCTCCAAAGGAAGAGGAATGCAGCTTGATGTAATTACATTGAATTTCTGTTTCATAACTGTACTTGTCAATTGTACATTATTAATTGTACATTATTAATTAAAAATTACATAAACTCTCTTGGGTCGGTAATCTTACCTGTAATAGCGGCAGCTGCTGCTACGTATGGACTGGCAAGGATGGTGCGGGAACCTGGTCCCTGACGACCCTCGAAGTTACGGTTGGAGGTACTTACAGAGTACTTGCCTGCAGGAATCTTATCATCGTTCATTGCCAGGCAGGCAGAGCATCCAGGCTGACGGATTTCGAAGCCGGCAGCCTCAACAATCTTATCAATTCCCTCTTCACGTATTTGTTTATCAACCAACCATGAACCTGGTACAAGCCAAGCAGTTACGCCATCAGCCTTCTTCTTTCCTTTAACAAGAGAAGCGAAAGCACGGAAGTCTTCAATACGACCGTTGGTACATGCGCCCAAGAATACATAATCAATAGGATGACCCTCGAGTTTCTCGCCTGGCTGGAAGCCCATGTAGTTGAGGCTCTTCTTGAAACCAGCCTGCTCTTCCTCAGGAATCTCATCGAGAGTTGGGATATTCCCGGTAATGCCGATACCCATACCTGGGTTGGTACCATAGGTGATGCGTGGTTCGATATCCTTTGCCTCGAAAGTCAACTCTTTGTCGAAGACTGCATCATCGCCACTCTTCAAGGTCTTCCAGTAAGCCACAGCCTTGTCCCACTCTTCACCCTTAGGTGCATATTCACGACCCTTGATGTACTCGAATGTTGTCTCATCAGGAGCTACGAAACCACCACGGGCACCCATCTCGATAGAGAGGTTACAGAGGGTAAGACGACCTTCCATAGACATATCCTTCACTACATCGCCACTGTACTCAACGAAGTAACCGGTAGCACCTGAAGTAGTGAGCTGGCTCATCAGATAGAGAGCAACGTCCTTGGCAGTAACGCCCTTGCTGAGCTTACCGTTGATGCTGATACGCATAGACTTTGGCTTGCTCTGGAGAATACATTGTGAAGCCATCACCATCTCCACCTCAGAAGTACCGATACCGAAAGCTACGGCACCCATAGCACCATGAGTAGAAGTATGAGAGTCGCCGCAGACGATGGTCATACCAGGAAGAGAAAGACCCTTCTCAGGACCAACAACGTGGATGATACCATTGTCCTTGGTGTTCATGGCAAAGTGAGTTACGCCGAAATCAGCGGTGTTCTTTGCCAAGGTATCTACCTGCTTCTTTGAGATAGGATCCTCGATTGGCTTATCCTGATCGTGGGTTGGTGTATTGTGGTCAGGCATACAGAAAATCTGGTCTGGACGGAACATCTTGAGTCCGCGTGCTCGCATACCAGCGAATGCCTGAGGTGATGTTACTTCGTGACAGTAGAGACGGTCGATGTAAAGCTGTGTAGGACCGTCCGGAACAATCTGGACAACGTGCTTGTCCCAAATCTTGTCGAATAATGTATTCATAATATCTTGTTTGTTATATATTTATCTGAATTAATTTTATCTTACCTTGAACTTGTTGATACAATCGATGTAAGCCTCAACAGAAGCCGTAACGATGTCGGTATCTGCACCGAAGCCATAATATACATGACCATCGTATTCTACCTGCATGTGAACCTTGCCCACATCATCAGAACCCTTGTCGATAGCCTGGATGGTGAACTCCTTGAGGTTCATCTCCTTGGTGATGACCTTCTTGAGAGCATTGATAGCAGCATCTACCGGACCATTACCAGATGATGCAGCCTCAAACTTCTGACCTGCAATATCAAGACCGATACTTGCCACGCTCTTCACGCCCTTACCTGTAGTAACCTGCAACCAGTCGAGCTGAACGCCATGCTTATCAGCAGAATCAGCACCGGCAAGCATCAAAACATCCTCATCGGTAACTTCCTTCTTCTTATCAGCCAGCTGGAGGAACTTCTTGTAAATCTTGTCGAGCTTCTCCTCATCATTAATCTCTATACCATTGACATGGAGACGGTACTTCAATGCAGCACGACCAGAACGGGCTGTCAATACGATAGCATTGTCATCCAATCCCACATCCTTAGGATCAATGATTTCGTAAGTCTGAACATTCTTCAAGACACCATCCTGATGGATACCGGAAGAATGAGCAAATGCATTGCGACCCACGATAGCCTTGTTTGGCTGAACAGGCATATTCATCAGGCTGCTCACCATGCGTGAGGTAGGAATAATCTTGGTGGTATTGATGTTGGTATCAATATCGATATGCTTGTGACACTTAAGAATCATGGCAATCTCTTCGAGCGAAGTATTACCTGCACGCTCACCGATACCATTGATGGTAACCTCAACCTGGCGTGCACCATTCAAAACACCCTGCAGGGTATTGGCAGTAGCCATACCGAGGTCATTATGACAGTGGGTAGAAAGGCGTGCCTTGTCTATGCCATCAACATGTTCCATGAGATACTTGATTTTGTCACCATATTCATCAGGCAGACAATAACCTGTAGTATCAGGAATGTTCACTACAGTAGCACCCGCCTTGACAACAGCCTCTACGACACGAGCCAGATACTCATTATCGGTACGGCCTGCATCCTCAGCATAGAACTCTACGTCCTCAACATACTTTTTAGCATACTTGACAGCAGCTACAGCACGTTCAATGATTTCCTCGCGGGTAGAATTGAACTTATACTTGATATGACTGTCGCTGGTACCGATACCGGTATGGATTCTCTTATGCTTGGCATACTGCAAAGCCTCAGCAGCACAATCAATATCTTTTTCTACGGCACGGGTAAGTGCACAAATAGTAGGCCAAGTTACAGCCTTAGAGATTTCTACCACTGAATTGAAGTCGCCCGGACTTGATATTGGAAATCCAGCCTCAATTACATCCACGCCCAACTGCTCCAGTTGCTTTGCCACCTGAATCTTCTCAACTGTGTTCAACTGACATCCCGGAACCTGTTCGCCATCGCGGAGGGTCGTGTCGAAAATGTATAATCTGTCACTCATATCTTTAAAATTTTAAATTTACACCTTATTATATATAAGAGCTACACATTCAGAACGCATTACGTTTATATAGCAATCCGTGCAGAAGCATCAGATAAAGTAAAAAGCCTTCCCCCACTCCATAGACGGAAGTGTAGAAAGGCTTTTAATATCTTAAGCGATGAACTATACGCACACCTTATCACTTCCGCCCACAAACTGCAGTCGAAGTCGAATAATAATGCTTGTAATGTTCAACAATGTTGTTCTCATATCTATCTTATTATGTTATATTCTTAAATTCGCATGCAAAGGTAACACTTTTATTTGATACTAGCAAACAATTTATAACTTTTTTAATAGAAATGATAACAAATTCCTATAATCTTATGGATTTTTTACCCAAAAACGTTAATCCTGTGCAAGAATTTGGCGAAAAAGCCAGTTTTTGAGTGAAAAAATTGACAAACTCTAACCTTAGAAAGGCAGATTCTCTGCAGGTGGCGGTGGTAGCGGACTACCATCCTGCCCTCCGCCATTCATCCTAGAGCCTACAATCTCACCACCTTCCTCGACAGGTGCTGCTGCAGCATCCTGCGGATCCTGGAATCGGGTAAATTCTCCACGGAAGTTCAGGAGAACATCTCCAACAGAGCCCTTACGGTGCTTGGCAATGATAATCTGTGCCATACCATGAAGGTCATTACCCTTTTCATCCTGATAGATGTGATAATATTCCGGGCGGTGAACGAAAAGTACCATATCGGCATCCTGCTCGATGGCACCGGATTCACGGAGGTCACTCAACTGAGGTCGCTTTCCTTCCAAACCCTCACGGTTCTCTACATTACGGGAGAGCTGCGAAAGAGCAAGCACAGGAATATTCAGCTCTTTGGCAATACCTTTGAGCGAACGGGAGATGGTAGATACCTCCTCCTGACGGCTACCAAACTTCATACCATTGGCATTCATCAGCTGGAGATAGTCGATCATCAACAGTTTAACCCCCTTTTCCCTTACCAGTCGGCGCGCCTTGGTACGGAGTTCGAAAACAGAAAGACCAGGCGTATCATCAATATAAATAGGTGCACCTGTCAGTTTTCTCAGTTTTTTATCCAACCGTTCCCATTCTGGCTGTTCCAATTGTCCGTTCAGTATTTTCTTACCCGAAATCTCGCAAACATTCGAGATGAGTCGGTTTACCAACTGAACGTTATTCATTTCCAGAGAGAAGAATCCGATAGGCACATCATAATCTACCGCCACATTCTTGGCAATACTCAATGCAAAGGAAGTCTTACCCATGGCAGGACGACCGGCGATAATCACAAGATCGGACGGTTGCCAACCTGATGTCATATCATCCAACCCACGATAACCCGTAGGAATACCGGTAAGACCACCCGAGTTCTGAGCAGCGCGCTGCAAGATGGCAACGGCCTCCTTTACAACCGGATCAATCTGTGTATAATCCTGCTTCATATTGTTCTGCGAAAGCTGGAAGAGTTCACCTTCCGCTTTCTGCATCAGTTCATCCACATCTACACCTTCTTCATACGCCATCGTCTCGATGTCGCCGGCATAATGAATCAGCTGGCGCTGCATATATTTCTGCGCCAGGATACGGGCATGCGACTCTACATGGGCAGCCGAAGCCATGCCTGCAGAAATATCCATGAGATATTGTGCTCCTCCCACCTTATCCAGTTCGCCAGTCTTGGCTAACTGATCGGCAAGAGTCATGATATCCACAGGCCGTTCCTCCATGTTCATCACCTGGATAGCCTGATATATTCTCTTATGACGCGGGTCATAAAAAGTATCCGGCTTGAGCAACTCCGACACCACCGAAAAGGCATCAGAATCAATCATCAAGGCACCCAGTACCGCCTGCTCCACATTCACAGCCTGCGGCTGCAAATGGGCGTAGGTTGGATCTATCTGTACCTTATTCTTATTTTTATTATTCTCCGCCATCTTTATTGTTTATCCTTTCCTCGAAAACTTTTTTTGTTATAAATTCCAATTCTATAGGCGCAATACCACGATCATCAAGCCAATTTCCCATATCGAGCAGGCCGAATGCATCTATATCTTCCTTAGGGGAAAAAGCTGCATGACCAGATGCTTCATTCAAAAATCTGATAGCTGCAGTTCCTCCCTTTTTCACGAGAACGCAGAGTCCGTAATAGAAAAATTTCATAGACTCCCATCTGTGGTCTTGTGGCTTGGAAACTTTGCTCACCATCGCAGATAACATTTTCATGAACATGCGTTCCTTTTCATCCTTATCCATATCTGTCATGTCAGAATTCAATATATCCCTGATTTCATTATCATCACTATTTTGCAGATAAGGTTCTATTAAAGCCATTGCATGGTCAATGTTTTTATCGCCTTCCGATTCTGAAAAGAGCAAAGAGAAAGCCAGTCTGCATTCAACCTGTTCTTCCTTAGGATACTGTTCGTCCATCTGGAAAGCCCATTCCAAAGCCTCTTTATAATGATGGAGTTTCAATAAGAGATCGGTCTTTTTCAGCTTGAGCTTAAACTGCTTACTCTCATCTGATTCTTCTTTAATCAAGCAATTCAATGTTATTAAAGCCGCCGGGTCTTTTATCTCTTCTTCTATTTCTAATTTCAACTCCGTGGCAGCCTTATAAGTTGGGCTTGTATTCTTAATCACATAGAGATGTTCAAGCGCTTCATCATATTTTTCCTCCGATTTGTATGCCAATGCAAGCATCATATGCTCTTCGTCGGTATATTTTTCCAGATTACGCAAAATCTTGCTAACAAAGGCATAGTCACCTCTTTTAGCAGAGAAACGGGCCAGCGACAGGCGATACTTGTCATATTCCGGTTTAGCAAACAGTCCCGTAGTAAAGAAAGGAATTTCCTTCTGCACTTCGAAAGGATTATCAAATGCCTTCCTCATTGGAGAGAGAGTATAGAATCGGTAGAGGTCCTGCACATAGCGATGACGAACCCTGATTGCACGTTTCTTCTTTTCCTCTTCAGAGAGATTCTCTTCATGTTCCATTACCGAATCAAGCAGTGTGACATTTTCAGAATCCTTTGCTTCTGTAGAATCAGTCTCATCCTCTACTGGCTCTTCGGTATTCTGCTCTTTTTCCACCTCATCTTCTTCGTCATAAAAAACAGGACCAGACACCATATTTTCCGGGGTAACATCCAATGATTCAATAAATTCCTTAGATGTATTATTCAATGAAAGAATGATGCTATACAGATCGGTATCACACATAGAGGCGCCTCTCAAGAGATTGTTGATGAAATTGCGATGCTGTTTCATCGTAGCCCGAACATTCTTGAGCGTAGAATTACGGACATAGAAAGGAACAAACCAATTATAGAGTGAATGGAAATGACCGAAGCTCTTCTGGTTGGCAAACTGATGATAATAGACATCAACTCCTATATCTTCTGAATTCAACATATAGTCGAAGGCTCCCTTAAGAGCATCATCAGGATTCTCCCCATCTGCTGAGAAGCAATTAAGTCCCAATTCACCCGTTTGGTCTATCTTTTCGGCCAAATCCTGAGTAAAAGAAGTGAACATGGTCTTCACCACGGAATGCATCATCTCCTTGCTATCCTTTTTACTTGTAAGACATAGACGCATCTGGCGTTGGAGATCAACACAGGCTGCCAAAAATTCATCATCCATGATCAAGCCAGCAGCAGAATCCCAATATTTCTGTTTTTCACCCGAATTGGTTATTGCACAGAAAACGAAACCCACCAAAGCTCGCTGGCGAACACTGCAAGTACTGTCGTCAGACTTGATTAAGCGCATCAAGACTGCAAGTCTAGGGGCATCAAAGAATACAGAGCATGACAATGAAACAGCCGAAACTATCATATTGATGGTGTATGGATCTACCAAATCGGAAGCGATGATATCAAGAATATTCTTGACAAAATCATCATTCCATTCTTCAGTTGTCAAAATATAAGAAAACACCATATTGCGATAGGCATTAAGCTGCTCTTGTATCTTTTGTCTTTCCTCGTCTATCTGTTCTTCAGACAAGTCTACCCTCAAATTTAGCATAGCTTCATCTGTAGCAAATTTCTCAAAGGTTTCCTGTACCTCATCAAAACTTGTCAGATTCTGAGCTCTTTTGCAAAGTGCAACAAATGTAGACTCATTAGCCAAAATCCATTCGTGGCGCATTTTACCAAAGAACATATCAGTATCAAGATCTAAAGTTTGAGCAAGATTATAAAGTTCTCGGTGTTTAAGTTTGCCGTCTATATAATCATGATACAAATCATCATATCTTTTTTCAATTTCAGCAATTCCAGGCTGACACGATTCGAGCCCCACTTCCTGGTCAATTATCTTGCGAATAGCCTCAATTCTGGATATAGTAGTGACATTTTCATGCGAAAACTTTGTCCAGCTAAAATCTTCTCTTTTCATAAGCCGTTTATTTTTGTGCTACAGCCAGATCACGACGTCTTGGTTCCATAGCATGTTCATATTTAAGTTTTGGAAGATTACTGATGGTTTTAGCATCGGCACCCGTATATTTTGTGATAATTCTTGCATAATGCTGTACCCCACGACTGTTTATGCTATCAACAGCAATATTATACGCCTTGATAAACTTGGCAACTTGGTCTTTACGGCGCGGCTCTGAAAGTATTTTCTTGCGGAAAGCAACAACACCTAACTGCAAGTTCTTATCTCTGCTGTCAAAGAGTTTTACATGCTGTTCAAGTCGGGCTTTGGTAGCTTGAGGTTCTGGCAGCAACATGGCATCCATCTCGTTGTTAAGCAACATACGCAGACGGATGTTCAAATCGTTGATTTGAACCTTATAAGCATCATATTTAGGCTTACCGCTATCGATTGCTAAAGTAGCCAGATAATCAGTTGCAGAGTAGCGGGTCATTGCCACCATCTTATCTGACAGTTGTTTCAGTTCGGATATACGCGAACGCTTATTGGTGATAAACTGCCAATAAAGATTGGTAGAAATAGGGTACGTCAAAGCAGTACCCCGTTTCTCTATATGATGAGCACGAATCAGATCGGTCACGGCTCCCTCTACGCGCTTGCGCTCGATAGCAGTATCACAATCCATTTGTGCAGTATATCTACGCAAATGTACGTCTACACCTTGCTGCTGGAAGATACTGTCATCACATGCCAGAAAGATTGGCAGGCAGTCCATTGTTGGCATCACCGCTATCTTCAGCGCAGCACGGTCTAGGCTATCCAATCTAGCCTTTTCCTTCTTGCTCAAGCGATGACGTTCTGCTTCCGACTTGCCACATCCTGCAAATCCTATAGCCAGCAGAAGCATCAAGGCTGTAAACGTTTTGAACTTATTCATTATCTATCCTTTAATCATTTGTTATTCTACATAGAGAACCAATCCCTTCAAATATTCACCTTCAGGATGATAAATATTGATAGGATGGTCGGCAGGCTGGTGCAACTGGTGCAAGATGCGAACCTTTCTTCCAGCCTGCGCTGCAGCAGTAAACACAGCATTGCGGAACTGATCCTTCGTAACCACCTGAGAGCAACTGAAGGTAAAAAGGATGCCGCCCTTCTTAATACGCTGCAAGCCCTTTACGTTCAGGCGGGTATAGCCCTTCAACGCATTGCGCAAAGCCGCACGGTGCTTGGCAAAAGCAGGAGGATCAAGAACAATCAGATCATACTGCTGGTCATGTTCATCAAGATACTTGAAGGCATCTTCGCAGATAGCCTCATGGCGTGCATCTCCAGGGAAATTGAGCGCAATATTCTCATTGGTCAATTCTATCGCCTTGGCACTGCTGTCTACGGAGTGAACAGCCTTAGCCTCGCCTCTCATCGCATAAACAGAAAAACCGCCGGTATAGCAGAACATGTTGAGCACGCTCTTACCCTTGGCATAATGCTCGAGCAGCGAACGGTTCTCACGCTGATCTACGAAGAAACCCGTTTTCTGACCACGCAACCAGTCGATATGGAATTTCAGTCCATTCTCTACAGCAACATCGTCAGCATCACCTCCCAGTATAAAGCCATTTTCCTGTCTGAGGTCAGCCTTATACGGTAAGGTTGTCTCACTCTTATAGTAGATATTCTCCAGAGCTTCGCCCATCACCTTCTTCAAGGCTTTGGCTATCTCCATGCGGCAAACATGCATACCCACACTGTGAGCCTGCATGACAGCAGTAGGACCATAGCAGTCGATAACAAGTCCCGGCAAGTTATCACCCTCACCATGAACCAAGCGATAAGTAGTATTGGATGAATTACCGGCAATACCCAAAGCGAGTCTCATTTTATATGCCGAATCCAATCTGGCACACCAGTACTCCTCATCAATCTCTATATCTCTAAAAGAAAGAACACGTACAGCGATAGAACCGATCTGATAATGACCTATAGCAATGAATTCACCACTACGGGTAAACACTCTCACAATGTCGCCCTCCTCTATGCCCTCATCCATTGCCTGGATAGCACCCGAGAAGATCCATGGATGAAAACGCTTGAGCGATTCTTCCTTACCTTTCTTTAAATATACGCTTTTATACATATTTATATATGAAGTTTCTTACGATTATCAATTTCTATTCCTTACCACCTTATATTATACCCTGAGTTCATCGAGCTCGTAATCGCCTGTAGCAGATAAACGCTTGAATTCCTCATACAGATTAATGCAGCACCAGGCATCTGTAGCTGCATAGAGAGCCTGCGATTCCTTCAAATCGCTAGCCTCCCAATTGCTTAACCGTTGCGCCTTGCTGATTTTCTGGTGAAACAGGTTAGCATACAGTTTCTGCAGACTCATGTCTGCGATACCAAAGTTCTTAGCAACATCCTGCAACTCGATAAAGTAGCCAGCCTTAAAAGCAGCTCGCTTATGGAGCTGCAGCAAGTCATCGTGCCAGGAAAGTCCTACTTTTGGCACGGTGGTATCTTCGAGCAAGCGAATGATGGCAGGAGTCATGCCCGTATGATGCAGGCGGAAGAGATAACAAGTATCATGTGTACTCACCTGCAACAACGAAACATGGTAAGCCTGACCACGCTTGAATGATGGGCGCGTTTCTGTATCCACACCCAGTATATAATGGCTAAGTAGGTCATTAACAGCCGCTTCTGTATCTTCAGGCTTGTCAACGACTACGATTTTGCCAGGAAACAAAGCTCTTGGCAAATTCGTGATTGCCGCCTTGTCGAAACTAGTGAAAATAATCTTCATTATGCTTTTTATTCTTTACAAGTTGCAAAATTAGAAAAAAAAGATGAGAAAAAGAATTGTTTTCTCAATTATTTTCGCTAATTTTGCAGATAAATTATTCAAAAATATATAAAATGGCTAAAAAAAGAACTGAAAAAAAGACCAAAACCTTTAGCGAAGCTATTGGTTTACAGTATATTTTCAACAATACTATCACCGACTTTTTCATAGGATTAGCCTTGGTAGTCATTGCTGTGGTTATCATCATCGCTATGATCTCCTTTCTCAACACAGGAGCCAATGACCAGAGTTTGCTCGAAAATCTGAAGCCGGGCGAATGGACCAACACGGAAAAACTGTTTCAGAACTACTGCGGATCCTGGGGAGCCATTGTATCCTATTGGCTCATTGCCATCAATTTCGGATTTCCAGCCTTCATGCTCCCATTCTTTGTCATTATGGTGGGATTGCAGATGATGCATGCCTACAAGCTGAACCTTTGGAAATGGTTCTTCTGCATGATTGTGGTCATGCTATGGATGTCGGTAACCTTTGCCAAGTTCATCGCACCTATCATGCCAAGCCTCACATTCAATCCGGGCGGAAAGCACGGACTCTTTGTCGTGCAGAATCTGGAGAACATCATGGGCCCTCCAGGACTTACTGCCATTCTTTTCTTCGTGGCGGTAGCATTCCTCACCTATCTCACCACTGAAACCATTACGGTTATCAGAAAAGCACTCAACCCTATCGGTTATATATCAAATAAGGTGAAATTTGAGATTACTAACCATGGAAAGAACAGGAAAGATACGGAAGCTATCGACGAGGTATACGCCAGCGCAGCATATGGTCCTGGCACAGAGGATGAGAAAGAAGAATATAAGGAAGAAGAACCTGCCAAAGTCATCGACCTGAATCTGGATCCGAACCAGACCTTCGCAACCCCAGACACACCTTCTACGCCTGTTGAACCAGAGGCAGACGGACAGGAAGCTACAGGAACAGAAGGTGATACAGATAAAGATGAAACCATCGCTATAGCCAACGGCACGCAGAACGAGAATATGTCACTCATTGCACGTCAGCGCGAACTCCGTACAAAACGGGCTGAAAAGGAAGCATTGGAAAAGCAAGCTGCCGAGGCTGCTGCAGCTTCTGAGCATATAGGTATGGACATCTCTGTAGCCACAGCCGACGAGAAGGCTACAGGCAACACCTTGAGCAATGCAGAAGTACTGAATACTCCGATCAATCCGAAGGAACCGTTCACCAGATATAAATATCCGGTACTCAACCTTCTGAAGAAGTATGAGGATGACGGCGTATCCATCGATGAGGAAGAGCAGCGCGCCAACAAAAACCGCATCATCGAGGTGCTGGGCAACTTTGGCGTACAGATCAAAACCATCCGTGCTACGGTTGGTCCAACCATCACACTCTACGAAATCCAGCCTGCAGAAGGCGTACGTATCTCTAAGATCAAGAATCTGGAAGATGACATCGCCTTGAGTCTGGCAGCTCTCGGCATCCGTATCATCGCTCCTATACCAGGTAAGGGAACCATCGGTATTGAGGTACCTAACGCAAAGGCGAACATCGTTAGTATGGAAAGTACTTTAAACTCAAAGAAATTCCAAGAAACCAAGATGGAGTTACCTATCGCTTTGGGTAAGACCATTACCAACGAAGTGTTTATGGTTGATTTGGCAAAGATTCCTCACCTGCTTGTTGCGGGTGCTACCGGACAGGGTAAATCTGTAGGTTTGAATGCCATCATCACCTCTTTATTATACAAGAAACATCCAAACGAACTCAAACTGGTTCTCATCGACCCTAAGAAGGTGGAGTTTAGCGTCTACTCCCGTATTGCCAATAAGTTTATGGCTGCGGTTCCTGATGAGGAAGAACCTATCATAACCGACGTAACCAAGGTGGTTAGAACCCTGAACAGTCTGTGTGTACTGATGGATAGCCGTTACGACTTGCTCAAAAAGGCAGGAGCCCGTAACATCAAAGAATACAACCAGAAGTATATCAACCACAAGTTGAAGTTGACAGATGGACATGAGTATATGCCATACATCGTGGTGATTATAGATGAGTTCGGTGATCTGATCATGACAGCCGGCAAGGAAGTAGAACTTCCTATTGCCCGTATCGCCCAGCTGGCACGTGCCGTGGGTATCCACATGATTATTGCCACCCAGCGTCCTACAACCAGCATCATCACGGGTAATATCAAGGCTAACTTCCCTGGCCGTATCGCCTTTAAGGTTACATCTGCCATCGACTCAAAGACCATTCTTGACCGTACAGGAGCCAACCAGCTGATTGGTCGTGGTGATATGCTCTATCTCTGCGGCAACGAACCTGTACGTGTACAGTGTGCCTTTGTAGATACACCTGAAATCGAGCGCATCAACGAGTATATCTGCGAACAGCCTGGCCCTATCGAACCTATGGAGTTGCCAGAACCAGCTAATGATGAAGGAAGCGCAGGTGGAAGCGGCAGCATCAGTGCCCGCGAACTGGATCCGTTCTTCGAAGAGGCAGCCCATGCGATTGTTCTTTCGCAACAGGGTTCTACCAGCATGATCCAGCGCCGGTTCAGTATCGGCTATAACCGTGCAGGACGACTGATGGACCAGATGGAAGCTGCAGGCATCGTAGGTGCAGCACAGGGCAGCAAGCCTCGTGAGGTACTGATACAGGATGAAAACCAGCTTAATAATCTGTTAATGGCACTTCGAAACTCTTAATTTTAGTAAAGAACTAAGGGTATGAAAGAAGATAATATTGGAAAAGGTTAAATTATTAAACCCTGAAGCCGTGAAAATGTCTAAGAGAGAAAAGACGTTTTTACGGCTTTGTGATAGAGTATGAAATTTTAGAAGATATAACATAGAATTTTAAAAGAAAGGAAAAGATAAAAATGAAAAAGATTTTAGCATTGGCTTTCGTTGCAATGATGAGCATCGGAGCCATGGCGCAGACTGCGCAACAGGTACTTGATAAGACCGCTGCCGTTATTGGCAACAAAGGTGGAGCTAGCGCCAACTTCAAGATGAGCAGTTCTAAGTATGGATCAGCAAGCGGCAGTATTGCCATCAAAGGCAACAAGTTTAACGCCCGTACCCCGCAAGCCATCGTCTGGTTCAACGGCAAGACCCAGTGGACTTATCTAAAGAAAACCAACGAGGTGAATGTCAGCAACCCTACACAGGCTCAGCAGATGTCCATGAACCCTTATACCTTTATTAATATATATAAGACTGGTTATAAGTCAACGCTCAAGACAGCAGGCAGTAACTATGTAGTACATCTCGTTGCCAATAACCAGAAACGTTCTGTAGCCGAAATGTATATCACCATCAACAAAAAGACACATGTTCCATCAGTTGTCAAGATGCGACAGGGCAATACCTGGAGTACCATCACGGTAAGTAACTTCAGAACCAAGAGCGTTTCTAACAGCACATTCAATTTCAACAGCAAAGAATGTCCAGGTGCTGAAGTCATCGACCTGAGATAATCGCCTGAAATATCGTATAAAGTTTATTTTCAAATAAGATTCCCCGCCACAACACTCCGGTAGCGTGACGGGGAATTACTTTTTCCAAAAGGGTTTTAGTATCAATAATTTCCAAAAGCGAATCATAGACTCTCCCTTTTTGCACAACAAATCTTAAAACAACTATGCAATTGTAAAATATTCAAAAATACTTTGGAGTATTTGCAAAAATATTTGGCAGATACAAAAGAATTGCTTATCTTTGCATCAACAAATTATAAAAACAAGTAATTATGAAGCAGACAGAAGCCTATCAAAGACTCGTGGAGAAAGGTATCCGACCATCACTCCAGCGTATTGCCATTATGGATTGGCTCATCAAGCATCCCACTCATCCAACTATCGAGGATGTGTACAAAGGATTAGCCGAGAGTATCCCAACATTGAGCAAGACAACCGTTTACAATACACTCAGAATGTTGAGTGAGCACAATGCGGCTCAGATGATTACAATCGATGAACATCGCGTATGTTATGATGGAAATATTAAAAGCCACGTTCATTTCTATTGCAGAAATTGTGGCAAGGTAATTGACTTTTTCGGCGAACCTGCTCCAACAGTGGAACCAGGAAAGGAAATTGAAGGAAACATCGTATTGGAAGAACAGCTCTACTACAGAGGAATCTGTGCAGAATGCGCTAAAAAAGGTGTAAAGTCACCTCTCACAGAGACTGTTCACTAATTCAAAAGACAATAATTATACAACAACATTTAAAACAAAAACATTATGAAGAAAAAGTTTATTTGCACCGTTTGCGGTTACATTTACGAAGGTACAGAAGCACCAGAGAAGTGCCCTATCTGCAAGGCTCCAGCCAGCAAGTTCAAAGAGATGGAAGATGCAGTAGATGACGATATGACATTTGCTACCGTTCACGTTCTCGGTCAGGCATTTAAGGATGGCGTTAATGAAGACGTTATCAAGGGTTTGAAGGACCATTTCAATGGTGAGTGTGGCGAGGTAGGTATGTATCTTGCTATGGCACGCCAGGCAGATCGTGAAGGCTATCCTGAAATTGCAGAGGCTTACAAACGTTATGCCTATGAGGAGGCTGATCACGCTTCTCGTTTTGCAGAACTTCTCGGTGAGGTTTTGGGTGATACCAAGAGCAATCTCGAAGCTCGTATTGCAGCAGAGAAGGGTGCTTGTGAGGATAAGTTCCGCATTGCCAAGCTTGCTAAGGAGCAGGGTTCAGATGCTATCCACGATACCGTTCATGAGATGGCTAAGGATGAAGCCCGCCACTGTGCAGGTTTTGCAGGTCTCTACAAGAGATACTTCAAGTAATAGATTTTAAAAGACGTAACTTTAAAAATTATAATACGATTATTTAGTATTGTTAGTCTAGAAAACAGGAAAGCCGATTCTTGTATAGTAATATACTTGAATCGGCTTTCTTTATGTGATGATAAATATTGTTACTTTGTTTCAGGAACCAGGAACTTATCTCCTGTTTGCTTAATAAGTTCCTTGGCATATTTCTCAGGATACCCAGGACGAACTGGGGTTGCACCTAATCCATAAGGAGTCTTCTCGAAACTGCCATCTTTTTTGGTTGGCTTGATAATCATGTCATTATACTTCACTACCATAAACTGGAAGAGCTGTTGCCAACGCGCCAACATCTGCTGTGCCTTCTCAATACCATAATCATTGAGATATTTGACTGCAGCCTGTGGATTCTGTGCATACAGTTCCTGAGCCTTAGCCTCAACACCTGGCTGTGCAGCAAAATAGCTGTTATCCAGACTATCACGAACCTCCTTCAAGGTTGGGAACATCTGGCTGTAACGAGGATAAACCATATTGCTGGTCATATTGCACACCCAGTAAGCATTCTTGAAACTGAAATTCACTGCATCTGCTCCCGGTGTGTTATAACACTCAGGACGAACTGTAGAAGAACAGTAGATTGGTGTGAACGCTACCATATTGGCATCATCATTACCAAACCAAAGAACACCGCCAATCTCTCTAGGCATCCATGAACGCATCTGGCTAACAAAAACAAAACCAGTCTGCTGGGTGCTGACCGGACGTTCGTTGAAGCACTGCTTTCCATCCACCTTAAACATCAATGGAGTTGGTCTGTAAGGCATCTGCCAGATACCACCTCCGATATCAGTGCCATCAGCAACAGAAAGAGGTGTACCCTCATAATGGTCACGCATGCAAGCCTCAACATCAGCAACACTCACCTTCTTGTTTGGAACCACCCAGAGAGGCATATCCTTCGCATTAGGATCCTTGCCCAAAGCCCAATCAAGATAAGGACTCATATCATAGAAATGATTCAAGAGAGCCCAAGCACGAGCATCGCAGAAACGACGTCCTGAGAAATCAGGCTTAGCATATGCCATTTTCCATGAGAAATCAGCATCCTTGCCCTGATACCATCCCTTACTGCGAGCAAAAGAAACGACATCCTTGGCATACATCACGTTTTTCTTGTCCTTCATATTGAACTTGCCGATGCGACTCTGGTTAGCATGTGCACAAACTGCATTATCAGGAATACGGAGAGCTACCCAAACCACGCCCTTAGAGCCTGGTCCCTTGCCCATCATCTCCATAATCCAAGCTTCGTTCGGATCACAGATGGTAAAGGTCTCGCCTTCTGAATTATAGCCGTAAGTATTGGCGATGGTTGTCATCACTTTGATAGCCTCACGGGCAGTCTTACTACGCTGCAGGGCAACATAGATGAGTGAACCATAGTCCATGATACCTGTAGAATCAGCCATCTCCTCACGACCGCCATAAGTAGTTTCACCGATGGTGACCTGCCATTCATTGATATTGCCAATCACATTATAAGTCTCGGCAGCCTCCGGAATCTCACCATGATATTTATTGGTATCCCAATCGTAAATCTTACGCATCTCGCCCTTAGCATGCTTACCGGCAGGAAAATGACAGAGATTTTGGAACATACCATAGTCATCGGCACTATATGAACACATCACAGATCCATCAACCGATGCTTTTTTTCCTACTATAAAGTTGGTACATGCCTCAGCCTCAGAGACACTGCCCATCATAGCCACAGCCATCAAGGCAGAAGCAAAAATCTTATTCATAAATATACCTTTATTAATATACACTTAAATAGAATGTGGAGTTAGAAAAGTTTCCTAACTCCACAAAATTATTTCAAAAGAACAAAGAGAAAAGCATTTGAATTCTTCAATCTTCCCTCTTCATTCTTCACTTATTCGCAAGCCTTGAAGCTCATATCCAAGCCCTTCACACTATGTGTCAAGGCACCAACTGAGATGAAATCAACTCCCTGCTCTGCATAATCGCGGATGGTATCGTAAGTGATACCGCCAGAAGACTCAGTCTCATACTTACCTGCGATGATGTCTACTGCCTTCTTAGTATCAGGCACAGAGAAGTTATCGAGCATGATACGATTTACACCACCATGCTTCAATACCTGGTCGAGCTCATCGAAGCTGCGAACCTCGATTTCAATCTTCAGATCGAGACCCTTCTCCTTGAGATAAGCATGGCAACGGTCGATAGCATTGTCGATGCCACCGGCGAAATCGATATGGTTATCTTTCAAGAGAATCATATCAAAAAGACCGATGCGATGGTTCATACCACCACCGATCTTCACAGCCTGCTTCTCCAACATGCGAAGACCTGGAGTTGTCTTACGGGTATCAAGGATATGAGTCTTTGTACCCTCAAGACGCTTTACATACTTAGCAGTCATGGTAGCAATGCCACTCATACGCTGCATGATATTGAGCATCAAACGCTCTGTCTGGAGCAAAGAACGGGTCTTACCCTCTACAATCATTGCAATGTCACCCTTCTTAACATGGGTTCCATCCTGAAGCAACACTTCTACCTTCATGGTAGGATCGAAACGGGCAAATACCTTCTTTGCCATTTCAACACCTGCCAACACACCATCTTCCTTGATAAGCAAGTGGCTCTTACCCATGGCGTCTTCTGGGATACAACACAAAGTTGTGTGGTCGCCATCACCGATATCCTCAGCAAATGCCAAGTCTATCAACTTGTCTTCTAATTGATCTACGCTTAACATATTATTAATGTTTATGTTTAATGTTTATTGATTACTTTTCCGTTCCACAGGGCACGGAGGATGCCTTCCTCATCGCGTTCCACCCGGATTTCGCCGCCTAACCATTCGGTCATCGGCAACTCCTCGCGAAACTCGAAGTAGTTCACCACCCTGCCCTCTTGTATTTCTACCACAGCCTGCTGCAATATCGAGCCATCCGGCAATATCACCTGATGGGCTCCGCATCTTCTCATTTCAGCCATATCTTAAACATCCAGACTAATTACTCGTCATCTGAATAGGTTTATCAGGCATAGGAACCGGTGCACTGGTCGGAGGCGCCAAAGCTCCATCCGGACGTGCCGGAACACTCGGACCTGGTATACGGGTCTTACGAGCAGTATCTACTTTTGCCGAATCAGAAGATGCTGCAGAAGAAGAAACCGGTGCTACCTTTTTAGGATGCATACGGATGAGACGAATCTTATTGACAAACATCAGTTTAAGAGTCGTCAAAGAACCGGCATCAGAACTGAAGCCACCCTCATTCAACATAAAGTACCCCTTTATGCATTTAATTCCAAGGCTATCATTATCAGCGAGTTCTACACTATAGTGCTGAGCACTCTGAATATGAATTACAGTCTGTGCCACACTATCGTTCTTGAACTGAACAGCCAGCAAAGCGATACCATCACGCATACCATCCTGGAAGATAAACTGCGATTCGAAATCAAGACGGAACCGGTCACCCTTATGGAAAGCAGTATCAGCTTCAATTTTAAAACTGCGACTGTTGAAGCCCTCATCAGGCGAGAATACCATCGAAGTAGCATCCTTCCAGATATTGGCAGTATCGCCAACAGCAGTAAGATTGTCAAAATCACTATTTCCTGCACTGTTTCCACCCAATGCAACCACCTCTTTATCCAATCTTTCAGCCAAATCCTTATACACATCATGCAGCAATTCAGTATGGCGCATATAATAAACCATCGAACTGTCGAAGTCTGCCGAGGTGACATCATGTTTCTTCAGTACAGCCTCGCGATAAGCCAGACTATTCTTCTCACTACCACCGTCTTCGCTCTGCGCCATAGCAAGAGCGATGTGATAATCGAAGAGAATATCCGTCATCTTTCCTTTAGAGAGCACATCTCTAGGCAGCGAAGGCTTGCAAGAAGCGAAGGCAGCACAAAAGGTTACTATCCAACAGAGATAAAGAAAAGCTTTCTTCATGATTACTTGTCCTCCTTATTTTCTTGAGATTGAGACTTTATCTTTTCTTCAGCAGTTTCAATAAAAGAAGAATCTTTAACCTCCTTCTTCTTATCACCACCTCCGAGAGTTTCCAGTTCTTTTCTACAGAAAAGCAAGAGAGAAATGATGCCGACTGATACACAGGAATCTGCAAAATTGAATACAGGATCGAAGAATGTACCATGCTGTCCACCCCAGAAAGGGAACCATTCAGGCCATGTATAGGTGAAGAACGGAAAGCGGAACATATCAACCACCTTGCCCATGAGCACGGGTGCATACCCCTCGCCGAAAGGCACAAGATAAGATACATAATAAGGTGAGGCACCGGTGAAGATAAGTCCGTAGAAGATGGAATCAATCATATTGCCGATTGCACCCGTCAGAACCAGCGCCACCAAAATAATGTATAACAAGCGATAGGTACCACGCTTAATGATGCGATGCAGATAAATGCTCAACGCACAGATGGCTACCAGGCGCAACAGACTTAGCCAGAACTTGCCGATAAACGACATACCCCAAGCCATACCGTTGTTCTCTACAAATTCGATATAAAACCAATCAGTAACACGAACAGACTCGCCAAGGCAAAAATGGGTCTTGATGTACACCTTGATAATCTGATCGATAACAAGAAGCACAACCACCATTGCCGTGACGAGCCATCCGTATTTAATTTTACTTGTTTTCTCCATTTATTACTTCTTTCTAGCCTCCTTAGAAGCTACACTCAAAGTGGCATGAGGTACAGCACGCAAACGCTCCTTAGGAATCAACTCACCTGTTTCGCGGTCAATACCATAGGTCTTGTTCTGGATACGAACCAAAGCTGCTTCCAATCCCTTGATGAACTTCTGCTGACGCTGAGCCATCTGGATGATTTCTTCCTTGCTTTGTGCTTCACTACCCTCTTCAAGAGCCTTGTAGGTTGGTGATGTATCTACCACATCATTACTGTCTGAGTGGTTCAGCTGAGCCATACAATCATGATAAGTCTGCTTTGCCACCTTCAATTTCTCATCAATGATAGCGCGGAACTCCTCGAGCTCCTGATCGCTATAACGTAGTTTTTCGTTAGCCATAGATGTTATCTATTATGTTATTTGTTAATGTTTTTAGGAAATAAGGGCTAGAAAGTTAGAAGCAAGCAGTTTGGAAATGCTCCTAACTTCTAACTCCTAACTCCTAACTATTTAATTCTTCTCTACGAGAATGTTCAACTTAAAGTCATCAAACTCGGTCTCAACACCTGCGTTGTCGCCGATTTCGATGCTGTCTGCCAATACCTGACCCTTGATGTAGTCGGCGAATGCCTCGATGGCTGCGTCAGTCTCCTCATTAGGAGCCACAGTTACGTTGATGCGGTCGGTAATCTCCAGACCGGTCTCCTTGCGGAGGTTCTGGATACGGTTGATCAACTCACGAGCCATACCCTCCTTCTTCAATTCTGGGGTCAACTCTACTTCAAGCGCTACGGTCAGATTGCCCTCGTTAGATACGAGCCATCCTGGAATATCCTCAGAGATAATCTCCACGTCGGCTACCTCTACCACGGCTTCCTGTCCGTCGATATTCAATGTGATGTTGCCTGCCTTCTCGAAGGCTGCAATCTGGTCCTGATCGAGCGCTGACATCTGGGCAGCAACACCCTTCATCAGCTTGCCGAACTTCTTACCCATCACTCTAAAGTTACACTTCACCTTCTTTACGAGAATGCCCTGACCCTCAATGAAGTTAACCTCCTTCACGTTCACCTCGTTCTTCAACAGTCCGGCTACTGCCTCGATGTGTGCCTTCTGTACATCATCTACTGCAGGAATCATGATCTGCTGGAGTGGCTGACGCACCTTGATGTTCACCTTGCGGCGCAATGCCAATACCATAGAAGTAATCTTCTGGGCGATGGCCATACGCTCCTCCAGGTCGGCATCGATAGCAGCCTCATCGGCTACAGGGAACTTGTCGAGGTGTACGCTCTCCAACTCGCCGCCCAAGTCGTGATACAACTCGTCTGCATAGAATGGAGCGAATGGTGCCAGCAGCTTTGCCACTGTCATCAGGCAGGTATAGAGAGTCTGGTAAGCACTCAGCTTATCCTCGCTCATCTCCTTACCCCAGAAACGTTTACGGTTCAGACGAACGTACCAGTTAGAGAGGTCATCGTTGACGAAAGCATCGATGAGACGGCCTGCGCGGGTTGGATCATAGCCAGCCAACTCTCTGTCAACGCCCTTAATGAGGGTATTGAGTGAAGAGAGAATCCAGCGGTCAATCTCTGGGCGCTTCTCGAATGGCACCTGAGCAGCCTCAGCATCGAAACCATCTACGTTAGCATAGAGGGCGAAGAAGCTGTAGGTATTATATAAGGTACCGAAGAACTTACGACGGGTCTCGTCCACACCATTAGGGTCGAACTTGAGGTTGTCCCAAGGCTCGCTGTTGGTCATCATATAGAAACGAACAGGATCGGCACCATACTTGTCAATCATCTCGAATGGGTTAGTCACGTTACCCACGTGCTTACTCATCTTGTTACCCTTGGCATCGAGAACGAGACCAGAAGAGATTACGTTCTTGAAGGCTACGCTATCGAATACCATGGTAGCGATGGCGTGCAGGGTGAAGAACCATCCACGGGTCTGATCCACGCCCTCGTTGATGAAGTCGGCTGGATAGAACTTAGGAGGAATAGCATATCCCTCGTAGGTGCTGTGGATGAGTGCATCGCGGTCTGCCTCTGTGCCACGAGCCATCTCACCCTCAAATGGGTAGTGGAGCTGGGCGTAAGGCATTGAACCTGAATCGAACCAAACATCGATGAGGTCGCTCTCACGATACATTGGCTTACCCTCATCGTTAACCAATACAATCTTGTCAACGTATGGACGGTGGAGGTCTATCTTATCATAGTTTTCCTGGCTGTAGTCGCCAGGAACGAAACCATTCTCCTTCAATGGGTTGCTCTGCATGATACCGGCAGCCACAGACTTCTCGATTTCAGCATAGAGTTCCTCAAGACTGCCGATACACTTCTCGCCACGGTTCTCGTCACGCCAGATTGGCAATGGAGTACCCCAGAAGCGGGAACGTGAAAGGTTCCAGTCGTTCAGGTTCTCGAGCCAGTTGCCGAAACGGCCTGTACCGGTGCTCTCAGGCTGCCAGTTGATGGTCTTGTTCAATTCTACCATGCGCTCCTTGCGGGCTGTATCCTTGATAAACCAGCTATCCAATGGATAATAGAGGATAGGCTTGTCGGTACGCCAGCAGTGAGGATAGTTGTGCACGTGCTTCTCGCTCTTGAAAGCCTTACCCTCCTGCTTCAACTCGTAGCAGAGTACGATGTTCAGGTCTTCAGCCTTCTCAGAAGCCTTCTTGTCCCAGACGCCATCCACATTAAACTGTGGGTCGTAGGCATTCTTCACGTAGTCGCCTGCGTGATGAGCGTATGCCTCCTTGTTGACGCAAGCGTTCACGAAGTTGGCATCGAGGTCTTCGATGAGATAGAACTTACCCTGCAGGTCAACCATTGGGCGGGTCTCGCCCTTCTTATTAATAAGGTAGAGAGCTGGGATGTTGGCATCCTTAGCCACCTTGGCATCATCGGCACCGAATGTAGGAGCGATGTGAACGATACCTGTACCATCATCGGTAGTAACGTAGTCGCCGAGGATTACGCGGAAAGCCTCACTCTCCATCTCGACGAACTGATCGCGACCATCCTCAGAAGCGAACACCTTCTCAGGATGAGCAGCAGCATATTCTGTTACGAAAGCCGGTGCAAAGAGATCTACCTTCTCGCATGGCTTTACCCATGGCAGGAGCTGCTCGTAGTGCATGCCTTCGAGGTCGGTACCCTTCATGTGGTCGATAATGCGCCAAGGGCACTGCTTCTTCTCCTTGTCGAATGGCAGGAGATCGCCTTCCTTGCACTCCTGGTCTGCCTTCAGATATGAACCTACCAGAGCCTCAGCCATCACGAGTGTCATAGGCTCGCCATTGTAGAGGTTGTAGGTCTCGATGGCTACATAGTCAATCTTAGGACCCACACAGAGAGCCACGTTTGATGGCAGAGTCCAAGGTGTAGTGGTCCATGCGATGAAGTATGGCTTGCCCCACTTGGTCCACTCTGCCTTAGGATCCTTGATGAGGAACTGGGCTGTGGTGGTGAGGTCCTTAACATCGCGATAGCAGCCAGGCTGGTTCAACTCGTGAGAGCTCAAACCTGTACCTGCACCTGGAGAGTATGGCTGGATGGTGTAACCCTTGTAGAGCAGGCCCTTGTTGTAGAGCTGCTTGAGGAGCCACCAGAGAGTCTCGATATACTTGTTATCGTAGGTGATATAAGGATGATCGAGATCTACGAAGTAACCCATCTTCTCGGTCAACTCGCGCCACTCAGCGGTGAACTTCATCACGTTCTCGCGGCACTTGTGGTTGTAATCCTCTGTAGAGATATACTTCTCAGAAGCCTCGTTGTCGATATCCTTCTTGGTGATGCCGAGTTCCTTCTCGACACCGAGTTCAACAGGGAGTCCGTGGGTATCCCATCCCGCCTTGCGGTGAACCTGGAAACCCTTCATGGTCTTGTATCTGTTGAATGTATCCTTGATACTACGTGCCAACACGTGGTGAATACCCGGGTGGCCATTAGCTGATGGAGGTCCCTCGAAGAAGATAAACTGAGGGCAGCCTTCACGCTCGTCAATAGACTTGTGGAAGATATCATTTTTCTCCCACGCTGCTAGTACGTCATTGTTTGTCTGAGTAAGATTCAGACCGTTGTGCTCGGCAAATTTCTTAGCCATATTATCTATTTTATTTTTATATTGTTTTTACTTTTGGGCGCAAAGTTACAAAAAAAAAAGGTTTTACCCAAAATCTTTAATATATTTTCTACTTATATATACAAAAAAGACTCCTAAATGGCTGAAAAATTGTTCTATTCAAGCCATTTAGGAGAACTTAAACCTAAAATAAATGAAATATGATAAACTAAATGTTTCTAAAAGTAATGGCGGCTAACCATTGACTACTTGATAACAAACTTCTTGCCATTGCAGATGTACATGCCTGGAGCCAGAACGTATTCTGCATCAGAAACCTTGTTCACTTCGGCTACCTTCACACCATTGATAGAGTAAATCTTCAACTTAGCAGGAGCCTTCTTGCTACCTACCTGGTTGATACCTGTTGAGACAGACTCATTGGTCTTACCGTCAAAGTTATAAACTGCACCGTTTTCGAATTCCAAATCCTTTGTCTGCTGACCACTGCCATTGCTGAAGATGATCATAGTAGGAGCAGTTGTCAAATCGCCATCATACTTCCACATCCAGACATCCAAACCATTCTTCTTCACACCTGTCTTGGCACATGCTACACCAGGCCATTTACCACCGGTAAAGTTCACGTTCTCAGAATCATTCCAAGCCCAGCAGTCTACCTGACTCCAGTCTGAAGGAGCGAGGAAGTAAGCGAAGATACCTGTTGGAGCAGGAACAACTACCTCTTTCATCTTGTTGAAGGTTGCAGAACCTGTCTTGGTTTCGTTATCTGCATTGGTTGCGCTCCAAGTTACAGTCTTGCTCTCGCCTTCCATCATGTCAGCACCGAGTGTGAATGTAGCAGCCTTACCAGGGGTAAGAGCCACCTGCTCACCATTACCGATCTTGTACCAACCGCTCTGGGCATTGTTGCTCAATGTGGCTGTTACAGTGACTGTCTTCTCGAAGTCACCACCGTTAGGGCTGAAAGTAACCTTGGCTGCAGTATTGACAGGAGCGTCAATCTTCTGAGCATTTGCACCGCCGTCATACTTCAGGTAGATATCACCTGTGATACCAGAGATTTCACCAGACTGTGCACCGCTATTATTATTCAAGATGACATTGAAGTTATCTACGCCATCAAAAGCGTAAGTCCAGTACTTTTCGCCATTGATTTCTTCAGACTCTGTCATCTTTGTACCAGGCCAATCGCCTGTCAATTTCTTAACAGAAGAACCTTTTGACCAAGCATAGATAAAAGGAGCATTTTCTGCCTGTACGTAAACCATGATAGTAGCATTAGGGTCCACCTTCTTGAAGGTCAAGCTACCGCTCTTTACTTTACCGTCCTGGGCCTCTGCGCTCCACTCAATAGTCTTGGTGTCGCCAAAATTCATACCTTCGCCAATGGTAAGGTTCGCACTCACACCAGGAGTCAAGTTCACCTTATTCTGACCTTGTATCTGATACCAACCAGACTTAGCGTCTTCAGAGAGAGTAGCTGTCAGGTTAATAGTCTCAGTACGGAATGATCCACCAGCCTGTGAGAATAAAACGCTTGCTGGCTGAATAGGACCCTGCTCGTTCCAAATTGTACCAGCCTCCTGGTTACCATCATAATCCTGACCATCCAGAGACTTAGCTTCTGTATCGTAGATGAAAGCACCATCCTCACCGATCTTGCCATCCTTCCAGTCCTTTACGAGAACACGGAGCTGACCCTGAGTAGAAGGAGCTTCTACTTCAATAGTAGAACCTGTATATGTCTTACCAGTTACCACGTCGGTATAAGTACCAGCTGGGCAATCTGTGAAGGTAGCACCACCATTGAGGGCTACGAGCGCATAACAATCCTTAGTAGCACGCTTGAAAGCGATACCATTCTTACCTGTTGCCTTACAACCATCTGTTGTCCACTGACCCTTACGGAGAGCAGGAACAGCCTGACGGATCTTGTTCAAACGGATGAGGTGCTGAGCTACATCGTGATTCAAAGAAGCAGCTACGTTACCTGTAGCCTTATACTCACCGAAGTCTGTTGCTGTTACATCACCTGTGATATAACCACCGAAGTAAGCACGACCAGTGTTAGAAAGAGGGCCGTTAGGACCTGGGTCGATTCTTACACCACGACGGAAACCAACCTCAGAACCATAGTAAATACATGGAATACCACGGAAGGTAAACAAGAGAGAGAGGTTCTCAGCCCACTGAGCATCTGTACCACCGAAACGGTTGAGATCGTTAGGGCCTGGACTGTAGTCATGGCTGTCAATATATACTACATTGTATGTAGCGTCATTATAGAGTTCGTCTTCCGCTGAAAGACGGAATGCATCTTTAGCTGTATTGTAGCTATAGTGCATTGGGAAGTCGATGACATTAAAACCACTTGCCTCAGAATAGTCTGGCTCATGCCATGCACCATTTATCATCTTGGCATTTTCGCTCTTCTTGTCACCAAATGTTTCCTTACCGCAGAGTGCCTGAGGACCGATAGGTCCAGAACCCTCTGGCAATACCTGACTGTCCCAGAAGCTTTGGCTTCCATCCCACTGGTTCATCAAAGACTCATCAGACTTCCATGTATAGAAGTAGCAAGAAAGATTGGCCTGACCTCTATAGGTTGCTTCGTGACCACGGGTACAAACCTCACCATACATAAAGAAAGGAGCCTTGTTCAATCGCTTATTCTCGTACTGCTTACCGAGGGCAGCAAACTGTGGAACGAACTGATGGTTGAAAGTGAGTCGTGAGATGTGACCGGAGGTATCGATACGGAAACCATCCACACCCATCTTGATGAACTGACCATAGCAATCTACGAGATACTTAGCTACCTCGTCGTTCTCTGTATTGAGGTCAACACAGTCACCAGCAATCTGACCCCACCAACGGGATGGATCATCCCAACCGAACTGACCGTAATGGTGCCAGTAGTTGTGAATATCACGGTTCTGACCGTCCATATTCTTCATCATGGTAAGACGACGATGGTATTGATCTTTTGGAAGGATGGTCAGGTAGTCACTACCCAAAGTTTCTGTAGGGGTCATACAAGCATCGATGTAAGCTTGGTTGCGAAGTTGTGTGTCACGATCGAACAGCTTGCAGAGCTTCTCCTCACCGAAGTTACCGGTGTGGTTGAGCACGATGTCAAGAATGATTTTGATACCCTTTTTGTGAGCCTTGTCAATGAGTTCCTGGAACATCACGTCACCGCTCTTACCATCACTGCTCTGATAGCGGCAGTCTACATGCTGGAAATCCATGGCATGATAGCCGTGGTAGTCATAACCGGATGCGTTCTGTACGACAGGAGTGATCCAGATGGCTGTGAAACCAAGCGCCTTGATGTAGTCGAGCTTGTCAATCACGCCCTGGAAGTCGCCTCGCCAGCAAGGGTCTTTTGTTTCAATCTGCGCTGCCTGGTTGTCCCAGCAGAGCACATTGTTTTTAGGATCTCCATCGTAGAAACGGGTGGTGATCATGAAATAGATACTTTCGTCTCGGAAGTCAGTACGATCGCTGGTAAACGTGTCCGTAGCCATCGTCTGCATAGAGACCAACATGAGCATAAGAACCGCCCATAATTTTGCGGCAAGTTTTTTCATAATGAAATTGTTAAGTTTAAAATTGAATAGTTGAATAATTACACCGCAAAATTACGAATTCTTTTTATAAATACTATAAAACAAATCACTTTTCTATTGTTTTTCCTGTGCAATCGATTTCGCAACAACAAAGAAAAAGAGGCTGAATTTCACAAAACGAATATTTGCAAAAATCAGCCTCTTTCAGAGGATATTATGTACATAAACTGCTAACCGTATGGGACAAACTCACACTACCCGCTTACAAAGCAGGCGAAGTGCTTGTTTAAGTCCCAAAGTAGCGGTAATTTATTTGATAACAAACTTCTTGCCATTGCAGATATACATACCTGGAGCCAAAACGTATTCTGCATCAGAAACCTTGTTTACTTCGGCTACCTTCACACCATTGATAGAGTAAATCTTCAACTTAGCAGGAGCCTTCTTGCTACCTACCTGGTTGATACCTGTTGAGACAGACTCATTGGTCTTACCGTCAAAGTTATAAACTGCACCGTTTTCGAATTCCAAATCCTTTGTCTGCTGACCACTGCCATTGCTGAAGATGATCATAGTAGGAGCAGTTGTCAAATCGCCATCATACTTCCACATCCAGACATCCAAACCATTCTTCTTCACACCGATCTTGGTACATGCTACACCTGGCCAGTTACCACCGGTAAAGTTGTCTGTACCATTCCAAGCCCAGCAGTCTACCTGGCTCCAGCCTGAAGGAGCGAGGAAGTAAGCGAAGATACCTGTTGGAGTAGGAATTACAACCTCTTTAATCTTGTTGAAGGTTGCAGAACCAGTCTTGGTTTCGTTATCTGCACTGGTTGCACTCCAAGTTACAGTCTTGCTCTCGCCTTCCATCATGTCAGCACCGAGTGTGAATGTAGCAGCCTTACCAGGAGTAAGAGCCACCTGCTCGCCATCACCGATCTTATACCAACCGCTCTTGGCATTGCTGCTCAGCGTTGCAGTTACAGTGATTGTCTTCTCAAATTCACCACCGTTAGGGCTGAAAGCCACCTTAGCAGCAGCTGTCGAATTTGCTGGAGCAGAAATCTTCTTGGCACTTGTACCACCATCATACTCCAAGTAGGTATCACCTGTAATACCAGTGATGTCACCAGACTGAGCACCGCTACCATTACTCAATACTATATTGAAGCTCTCAACGTTATCGACATCATAAGTCCAGTATTTAGCACCATCAATCTCCTCAGGACCGTTCATCACCTTACCAGGCCATGCACCTGTCAAAATCTTAGCGTCAGCACCTGTTGTCCAAGCGTGGATGTAAGGAGCCTTATCAGCCTTCACCATGACCACGATAGATGCGTTAGGATCAACCTTGGTATAAGTAACCTTTTCTGTCTTCTCCTTGCCTTCAGAGCTTGTAGCACTCCAAGTCACAGTCTTGCTGTCCTTGAAGTTCATGCCATCACCGATAGTGAAGGTGGCAGCCTGACCAGGAGTCAAATCTACCTTGTCCTGTCCCTCTATCTGGTACCAACCAGACGCAGCGTCTTCAGAGAGTGTAGCGGTAACAGTTACCGTATTGGTACGGAAACTACCACCAGCTGGAGAAAGAGAAACGCTTACAGGCTGAAGTGGAGCCTCGTCAACCCAAGTTGTACCAGCCTCTTCATTGCCATCATAGGTCTGACCACTCTTATGCTGAGCAGCAGAAGCATAGATGAAAGCACCATCATCAATGAGCTTACCACCAGTCCAGTCTTTCACGAGTACGCGAACCTGACCCTGAGTATTAGGAGCATCAACGGTGATAGTAGAACCTGTGTAAGTCTTGCCTGTTACCAAATCTGTATAAGTACCAGCTGGGCAATCTGTGAAAGTAGCACCACCATTGAGGGCTACGAGTGCATAACTGTCCTTATAAGCACGCTTGAAGGCGATACCGCCCTTGGCAGGAGTACAACCATCGTCAGTCCACTGACCCTTACGGAGAGCAGGAACTGCCTGACGAATCTTGTTCAGACGGATGAGGTGCTGAGCCAAATCATGATTCAATGTAGCATCCACGTTACCAGAAGCCTTGTATTCACCGAAGTCTGATGCTTCTACATCACCTGTGATATAACCACCGAAGTAAGCACGGCCCGTATCAGAGAGAGGACCGTTAGGACCATTGTCAATCTTAGCGCCACGCTTGAAACCAATCTCAGAACCATAATAGAGACATGGGATTCCACGGAAGGTAAACATCAGAGAGAGATTCTCAGCCCACTGAGCATCAGAACCACCAAAACGTACACCGTCATTTGGCTGAGGACCGTAGTCATGACTATCTACATATACTACATTATAAGTAGCATCATTGTATTTCATATCACCAGACTTAGCCAAGCCGTATGCACTTCCTGCATTAGAGAAGTTGTAGTGCAATGGGAAGTCGATTACATTGAAACCGCTTGACTGAGAATAGTCTGGCTCATGCCATGCACCATTCAGCATAAAGGTATTATTGCTTTCAGGAGAATCAGCATTATCTTTCTCGCAGAGAGGCATCAGCTTAGCATCATAACCTGTACCACTGTCATAGATTTCCTGAGTGTCCCAGTATGACTGGCTGCCATCAAAGCCATCCATCAGATCCTTTGGAGCCTTCCATGTATAATAATAAGGTGAAAGGTTGTCCTGACCACGGTACTGCACACTACCGAAACGGGCACAAACCTCACCATACATGAAGAAAGGAGCCTTGTTCAATCGCTTGTCCTCGTACTTCTTACCGAGGGCAGCAAACTGAGGAATGAACTGCTTGCAGAAGGTAAGACGTGAGATGTGACCGGATGTATCAATACGGAAACCATCGACACCCATCTTGATAAAATTGCCATAGCATTTGACAAGATATTCAGCCACTGTATTATTCTCAGTATTGAGGTCCACACAGTCACCTGCAATCTGAGCCCACCAACGATTAGGTAAGTCCCAGTTGAAGTTACCGAAATGGTGCCAGTAGTTGTGTGGATCATGATTCTGACCATCGGTATTCTTCATCATGGCAAGACGACGCTGATACTGATAACCAGGCTGAAGACTTGGATAGTCACTACCCAATGTTTCCAAATTAGGAATCATACAAGCATTGATGTCTGCCTGGTTACGAAGACGGGTATCACGGTCGAACTCCTTGCAAAAATGCTCCTCACCGAAGTTACCGGAGTGGTTGAGCACGATATCGAGGATAATCTTGATACCCTTGGCGTGAGCCTTGTCGATGAGTTCCTGGAACATCACGTCACCACTCTTTTTGCCGTCACCGCTCTGATAACGGCAATCTACCTTGGAGAAATCCGAAGCATGATAGCCGTGGTAGTCATAACCGGATGCATTCTGTACGACAGGCGTAATCCAGATGGCAGTGAAACCTAACGCCTTGATGTAGTCAAGCTTGTCAATCACACCCTGGAAGTCACCTCGCCAACAAGGGTCCTTGGTACTCTTCTGTGCTTCCTGGTTGTCCCAGCAGAGCACATTGTTACTTGGATCACCATCGTAGAAACGAGTGGTCATCATGAAATAGATACTTTCGTCTCGGAAGTCGGTACGATTCGATGTGAAGACATCTGTCGCCATCGATTGCATCGAGACAAGAATGAGCATGAATATCGCCCAAATCTTCAATGTAAACTTTCTCATAAAAAAATATTAAGTTAAGATATTTAGTTGAAAATTAATTGTTTGCAAATTTAATCAGAAAACGTTGGAATTGCAAACAAACAAGCCTATATTCGCTCTTTTTTATATGCAAACGATTGCATTTACAAGTAAAATAAACTCATACAAACGATTGCATACAAAAACACGCAAGTTTTCAGCCGAAAACTTGCGTATTCAAAAGAGAGTATCAGATGATTATTTGATGACGTACTTCTTGCCACCGCAAACATAGACACCAGGAGCGAGGATGTACTCAGCATCTGCCATGCTACCTACCTCAGCTACCTTCACACCATTGATAGAGTAAATCTTCAACTTAGCAGGAGCCTTCTTGCTACCTACCTGGTTGATACCTGTTGAGACAGACTCATTGGTCTTACCGTCAAAGTTATAAACTGCACCGTTTTCGAATTCCAAATCCTTTGTCTGCTGACCACTGCCATTGCTGAAGATGATCATAGTAGGAGCAGTTGTCAAATCGCCATCATACTTCCACATCCAGACATCCAAACCATTCTTCTTCACACCTGTCTTGGCACATGCTACACCAGGCCATTTACCACCGGTAAAGTTCACGTTCTCAGAATCATTCCAAGCCCAGCAGTCTACCTGACTCCAGTCTGAAGGAGCGAGGAAGTAAGCGAAGATACCTGTTGGAGCAGGAACAACCACCTCTGCCTTCTTGTTGAAGATAGCAGTACCAGTCTTAACCATATCCTCTTCATTAGTTGCACTCCAAGTTACAGTCTTGCTCTCGCCTTCCATCATGTCAGCACCGAGGCTGAAAGTAACTGGCTTACCTGGGGTAAGAGCCACCTGCTCGCCATCACCAATCTTATACCAACCGCTCTTGGCATTGTTGCTGAGGGTAGCTGTTACGGAGATAGTCTTCTCGAAGTCACCACCATTAGGACTCAAAGTAACCTTGGCTGCAGCATTGACAGGAGCGTCAATCTTCTTGGCACTTTTACCACCATCATACTCCAAGTAGATATCGCTTGTGATACCAGTGATATTACCAGACTGTGCACCGCTACCATTATTCAAGATGACATTGAAGTTCTCTACGCCATCGAAAGAGTAAGACCAGTATTTAGCACCATCAATCTCCTCAGGACCTTTCATTACCTTACCAGGCCATGAACCTGTCAAATTCTTACCGTCAACACCTGTTGTCCAAGCGTGGATGTAAGGAGCCTTGTCTGCCTTTACATATACGGTGATAGCTGCGTTAGGATCTACCTTGGTATATGTAACCTTACCAGTCTTCTCCTTGCCTTCAGAGCTTGTTACACTCCAAGTCACTGTCTTGGTGTCATTGAAGTTCATGTCTTCACCGATAGTGAAGGTAACAGGCTTACCAGGGGTCAAATCTACCTTGTCTTGTCCCTCTATCTGATACCAAGCAGACGTAGCATCTTCTGAGACCTCAGCGGTAACAGTTACCGTATTGGTGCGGAAATTTCCGCCAGCTGGAGAAAGAGAAACGCTTACTGGCGGAAGAGGAGCCTCGTCAACCCAAGTTGTACCAGCCTCTTCATTACCATCATAGGTCTGGTCACCCAGAGACTTGGCTGTTGTATCGTAGATGAAAGCACCATCCTCAATGAGCTTGCCACCCTTCCAGTCTTTCACGAGTACGCGAACCTGACCCTGATTATTAGGAGCATCAACGGTGATAGTAGAACCTGTGTAAGTCTTGCCTGTTACCAAATCTGTATAAGTACCAGCTGGGCAATCTGTGAAAGTAGCACCACCATTGAGGGCTACGAGTGCATAACTGTCCTTATAAGCACGCTTGAAGGCGATACCGCCCTTGGCAGGAGTACAACCATCGTCAGTCCACTGACCCTTACGGAGAGCAGGAACTGCCTGACGAATCTTGTTCAGACGGATGAGGTGCTGAGCCAAATCATGATTCAATGTAGCATCCACGTTACCAGAAGCCTTGTATTCACCGAAGTCTGATGCTTCTACATCACCTGTGATATATCCACCGAAGTAAGCACGACCAGTTTCAGAAAGAGGACCATTAGGACCTCTGTCAATCACAACATCGCGACGGAAACCTACCTCAGAACCATAATAGAGGCATGGGATTCCACGGAAGGTGAACATCAGAGAGAGATTCTCTGCCCACTGAGCGTCTGAGCCGCCAAAACGAGACCCTGATCCAGGACCATAGTCGTGACTATCTACATATACCACATTATAGGTAGCGTCATTATATTTCATATCACCAGACTTTGCCAAGCCGTATGCGGTGGCAGCATTACCGAAGTTGTAGTGCAATGGGAAGTCGATCACATTGAAACCACTTGACTGAGAATAGTCTGGCTCATGCCACTTACCATTCACCATAAAGGTATTGTTGCTTTCTGGAGAATTCGCATTATCTTTCTCGCAGAGAGGCATCAGCTTATCATCATAACCAGAACCTGTGTCATAAATTTCCTGAGTGTCCCAGTATGACTGGCTGCCATCAAACTGATCCATCAAGTTCTGTGGAGCCTTCCATGTATAATAAAAAGGTGAAAGGTTGTCCTGACCACGGTACTGCACACCACTGTAACGGGAACAAACCTCACCATACATGAAGAATGGAGCCTTGTTCAATCGCTTATCCTCGTACTGCTTACCGAGGGCAGCAAACTGAGGAATGAACTGCTTGCAGAAGGTAAGACGTGAGATGTGACCGGATGTATCAATACGGAAACCATCGACACCCATCTTGATAAAATTGCCATAGCATTTGACAAGATATTCAGCCACTGTATTATTCTCAGTATTGAAGTCCACACAGTCACCTGCAATCTGAGCCCACCAACGATTAGGAAAGTCCCAGTTGAAGCTACCCAAATGGTGCCAGTAGTTGTGTGAATCATGATTCTGACCATCGGTATTCTTCATCAGGGCAAGACGACGCTGATACTGTGCCGCAGGCAAAAGACTTGGATAGTCACTACCCAATATTTCTGGATTAGGAATCATACAAGCATTGATGTCTGCCTGATTACGAAGACGGGTATCACGGTCGAACTCCTTGCAAAAATGCTCCTCACCGAAGTTACCGGAGTGGTTGAGCACGATATCGAGGATAATCTTGATACCCTTGGCGTGAGCCTTGTCGATGAGTTCCTGGAACATCACGTCACCACTCTTTTTGCCGTCACCGCTCTGATAACGGCAATCTACCTTGGAGAAATCCGAAGCATGATAGCCGTGGTAGTCATAACCGGATGCATTCTGTACGACAGGAGTAATCCAGATGGCAGTGAAACCTAACGCCTTGATGTAGTCGAGCTTGTCGATGACACCCTGGAAGTCACCTCGCCAACAAGGGTCCTTGGTACTCATCTGTGCTTCCTGGTTATCCCAGCAAAGCACATTGTTTTTAGGATCTCCATCGTAGAAACGCGTGGTGATCATGAAGTAAATACTTTCGTCTCGGAAGTCAGTACGATTCGATGTAAACACATCGGTAGCCATCGTCTGCATAGAGACCAACATGAGCATAAGAACCGCCCATAATTTTGCGGCAAGTTTTTTCATAATGAAATTGTTAAGTTTAAAATTGAATAGTTGATAATTACACCACAAAATTACGAATTCTTTTTATATATACTATAAAACAATTCACTTTTCTATTGTTTTTTCTGTGCAATCGATTTCGCAACAACAAAGAAAAAGAGGCTGAATTTCGCAAAACGGATATTTGCAAAAATCAGCCTCATTCAGAGGATATTATGTACATAAACTGCTAACCGCACGGGGATAAACTCACACTACCCGCTTACAGAGCAGGCGAAGTGCTTATTTAAGTCCAAAAGTAGCGGTAAGTTTATTTGATAACAAACTTCTTGCCATTGCAGATATACATACCTGGAGCCAGAACGTATTCTGCATCAGAAACCTTGTTCACCTCGGCTACCTTCACACCATTGATAGAGTAAATCTTCAACTTAGCAGGAGCCTTCTTGCTACCTACCTGGTTGATACCTGTTGAGACAGACTCATTGGTCTTACCGTCAAAGTTATAAACTGCACCGTTTTCGAATTCCAAATCCTTTGTCTGCTGACCACTGCCATTGCTGAAGATGATCATAGTAGGAGCAGTTGTCAAATCGCCATCATACTTCCACATCCAGACATCCAAACCATTCTTCTTCACACCGATCTTGGTACAAGCTACACCTGGCCAGTTACCACCAGTAAAGTTGTCTGTATTATTCCAAGCCCAGCAGACAACCTGACTCCAGTCTGCAGGAGCGAGGAAGTAAGCGAAGATACCTGTTGGAGTAGGAATAACTACCTCTTTGATCTTGTTGAAGGTAGCAGTACCAGTCTTAGCCTTATCCTCTGCATTAGTTGCACTCCAAGTTACAGTCTTGCTCTCGCCTTCCATCATGTCAGCACCGAGAGTGAAGGTAACTGGCTTGCCAGGAGTCAGATTAACCTGCTGGCCATCGCCAATCTTATACCAACCGCTCTTGGCATTGTCGCTGAGGGTAGCTGTTACAGTAATAGTCTTCTCGAAGTCACCACCGTTAGGACTCAAAGTAACCTTGGCTGTTGTGTTGACAGGAGCATCGAGGGTCTTGACATTTGAACCACCGTCATACTCTAAGTAGATATCGCCTGTGATACCAGTGATGTCACTTGACTGCTTGTCATTACCATTATTCAGAATCACATTGAAGCTCTCTACTCCATCGAAAGTCTTGTACCAGTAGTTGACACCACCAATCTCTTCAGGACCATCCATAGTCCTACCGTGCCATGCACCTGTCAACTCCTTAGCTGGAGTACCAGGAACCCAAGCATAGATAGTTGGAGCCTTGTCTGCCTTTACATATACGGTGATAGATGCGTTAGGATCCACCTTGGTGAAGGATACCTTACCTTCTTTCACCTTATTTTCATTCTTAGCATACCATGTTACAGTCTTGGTCTGCTTGAAGTTCATGTCTTCACCGATAGTGAATGTCTTGGTCTCGCCAGGAACCAACTCTACCTTGTCCTTACCTTCTACCTGGAACCAACCAGAAGTTGCCTTACCGCTAAGGCTTACCTCTACAGTAACAGTATTGGTGCGGAATGTACCACCAGCCTGAGAGAATTTCAAACCAAACTCATTAGTCTGTGGCTCAACCCAAGTTGTACCATCTTCCTCATGACCATCGTAAGCCTGATCAGCCTCTGACTTCTTCTTAGGAGTCTCATTATAGATGAAAGGACCATCCTCACCGATCTGACCGCCCTTCCAATCCTTCACGAGAACACGGAGCTGACCCTGAGTAGCAGGAGCATCAACGGTGATAGAAGTACCAGTGTAAGTCTTGCCTGTAACCACGTCGGTATAAGTACCATCAGGACAATCTGTGAATGTAGCACCACCATTGATGGCTACGAGTGCATAGCTGTCATTCTTATAAGCACGCTTGAAGGCGATACCGCCATCAGCAGGAGTACAACCATCGTCGGTCCACTGACCCTTACGCAAAGCAGGAACAGCCTGACGGATCTTGTTCAGACGGATGAGGTGCTGAGCGACATCATGATTCAATGTAGCAGCCACATTGCCTGAAGCTGTATAGTCACCGAAATCAGTTGCTTCTACATCACCAGTGAGGTAACCACCGAAGTAAGCACGACCAGTTTCTGAAAGAGGACCGTGAGGACCTCTGTCAATCGGAGCACCGCGACGGAAACCAACCTCAGAACCATAATAGAGACATGGAATACCACGGAAGGTAAACATCAGAGAGAGATTCTCTGCCCACTGAGCATCATCACCAGAGAAACGGAATTGGTCATTGGTTTGCTGAGGACCGTAGTCGTGGCTATCTACATATACCACATTATAGGTAGCATCATTATATTTCTTGTCACCTGACTTTGCCAAACCGTATGCGGCGGCAGCATTACCGAAGTTGTAGTGCAATGGGAAGTCGATCACATGGAAACCACTTGCCTGAGAATAGTCTGGCTCATGCCACTTACCATTCACCATAAAGGTATTGTCGCTTGTTGGTGTTGGGGCATTGTCTGACTCACAGAGAGCCATCTGATGGTCATCCACACCTGTACCGCCATTGGCTTTATCAAAGAGTACCTGTGTATCCCAGTAAGACTGGCTGCCATCCCATTTGTCGAGCAAGTCCTGTGGAGCCTGCCATGTGTAATAATAGCAAGAGAGGTTCTCCTGACCACGGTATGTGACATCACTGTAACGGGCGCAAACCTCACCATACATGAAGAAAGGTGCCTGGTTCAATCGCTTGTCCTTATACTTCTCACCAAGAGCTGTAAACTGAGGAATAAACTGCTTGCAGAATGTCAAACGTGAGATATGACCGGATGTATCAATACGGAAACCATCCACACCCATCTTGATGAAGCTGCCATAGCACTTTACGAGATAATCTGCTACGTAGTCGTTCTCGGTGTTCAGGTCAACGCAGTCACCTGCAATCTGAGCCCACCAGCGATTAGGATAATCCCAGTTGAAGTCACCAAAGTGGTGCCAGTAGTTGTGAACATCCTGGTTCTTGCCACGGATATTCTTCATCAAGGCAAGACGACGCTGATACTGCTCATAAGCGACACTTGTAAGGTAGTCGGAACCCAACTTCTCCTCATTAGGAATCATACAAGCATCGATGAGTGCCTGAGTTGCCAAGTCGGTATCACGGTCAAACTCCTTGCAGAGTGTCTGCTCACCGAAGTTACCGGTGTGGTTGAGCACGACGTCGAGAATAATCTTGATACCCTTTGCATGTGCCTTATCAATGAGTTCCTGGAACATGGCGTCACCGTCCTTGCTACCATCGCTGCTCTGATAACGGCAGTCAACATGCTGGAAATCCATGGCATGATAACCATGGTAATCATAACCGGAAGCGTTCTGCACAACTGGTGTAATCCAGATGGCTGTAAAACCCAATGCCTTGATGTAGTCGAGCTTGTCGATGACACCCTGGAAGTCGCCTCGCCAGCAAGGGTCTTTTGTTTCAATCTGCGCTGACTGGTTGTCCCAACAAAGCACATTGTTTCCTGTGTCACCATCGTAGAAACGCGTGGTCATCATAAAATAGATACTTTCGTCTCGGAAATCAGTACGATTGCTAGTAAACGTGTCTGTAGCCATCGTCTGCATGGAGACCAACATGAGCATTAAAACTGCCCATAATTTTGCGGCAAGTTTCTTCATAATGAAATTGTTAAGTTAAAATTGAATAGTTGAATTATCTTCCGCAAAATTACAAACTATTTCTATCCGCCCAACAAGATATTTCACTTTTCTGCTGATATTTTTGTGCAATCGATTTCACAAATATTAAGAAAAAGAGGCTGGATTCTGTAAAACAAATATTTACAAAATCCAGCCCCTTTAAGAGTATATAATTAATATAACGGGCGCGCCAGGAAATAGAAAGAATATTGTACTTTTGGCTTGTCCGAAATCAATTTCAGAGGTTTTCAGCCTCTTGCAGCCAGATGGCAGATGCAGCATCACTAGGCATACGCCAGTCGCCACGAGGGCTGAGGCTTACGCTACCTACTTTCGGGCCGTCTGGCAGACAGCTGCGCTTGAACTGCTGATTGAAGAATCGGCGCACGAAGGTCTTCAGCCACTTTTTGATAGTCTCCTCATCATAGCTGTCAGGATCATTATCACTGATCTTTACACGCTCCAGTTCTGAATCAATAAATGCCTTCTTTGCCAACATGTAAATCTTGGAAGGACGGAAACCGAAACGCAGGAAATAGTAGAGGAAGAAATCATGCAGTTCGTATGGTCCCACCAAATCTTCCGTCTTCTGCTTGATATTTCCATTCTCATCTGCCGGAATCAACTCTGGACTGATAGGAGTATCGATGATATCACGAAGAGTGATGCGGCTCTGTTCGTCTACCCCACTCTCTGCTACATGATTTACGAGATGACGGATCAGGGTCTTAGGAATGCTGGCATTCACGCCATACATGCTCATGTGGTCACCATTATAGGTAGCCCATCCTAATGCCAACTCTGAAAGGTCGCCGGTACCGATAACCATACCCCCCATCTTATTGGCTAAATCCATCAGAATCTGGGTACGTTCACGAGCCTGGGAATTCTCGTAAGTCACATCATGCACACTGGCATCCTGACCGATGTCCTCAAAGTGCTGGGTTACAGCCTTGGCGATGCTGATTTCCTTAATGGTAATACCAAGACTCTGCATCAGCGAGATAGCATTATTGTAGGTTCTGTCTGTGGTTCCGAATCCCGGCATAGTGACACCTACAATACCCTTTCGGTTCATCTTGAGTTTATCAAAAGCTTTTACACAAACGAGTAAGGCCAGCGTAGAATCCAAACCACCGCTAATACCGATTACTACGGTCTTGGCATGGGTATGAACGATACGCTTGGCTAGTCCCATGAGTTGGATATTGAAAATTTCCTCGCAAGAGGCATTCATATCGCTGCTGGTAGGAATAAACGGATGAGGATTCACCTCACGTTCCAACACAAAATCGCGTTCATTTTCGGTAGGATCGGCTTCGATATTACGGATATTGAACTGACCGCCGAGAACAGAATACTTAATATTGCGCTGGGCATTTACATAAGTAGAATTCGTACGACGCTCAGAGCGGAGTTTCTCTACATCTATCTGTGAGATAACCATCTGCGGTTCAATAGAGAAACGTTCACTCTGTGAAAGTAAAACTCCATTCTCATAAATCAGGGCATTTCCACCATAAACCACATCCTGCGTACTCTCACCGAATCCGCAGGAGCTGTAGATATATCCGGTCATGGTACGGGCACTCTGCTGGCTGAGCAGACTCTTCAGATAATGATGTTTTCCGATGAGTTCGTCGCTTGCAGAAAGATTGAAAATCAGGTCTGCTCCTGCTAGCGCCAGTTTGTTGCTAGGAGGAGCCGGAGCCCATACATCTTCGCAGATTTCCACACCAAACTGTACGCCATCGAAAGTTTGAAAAATCTGAACATCAGGCGTCAGTTTCACCTTATGTCCGGCATAACGGACTTCGCAATCTCTCAGGTCCTGAGCCGAGGCAAACCAGCGTTTCTCATAAAACTCGCTGTAGTTTGGAAGATATGTCTTCGGTACAATACCGAGAATCTGTCCATGCTGGATAACGATACCACAATTGAGCAACAAGTCGCCCGCTATCACCGGCGCACCCACGATAGAGATGATATCGAGTTTGCGTGTGAAATCGAGCAACATCATCACCGCCTGCTCAGATGATTCAAGAAGCATCTGCTGGCGGAAGAGATCCTGACAGGAATAGCCCGTAACCGAGAGTTCCGGAAATGTAATGATCTCTACACCCTTTCCCTCAGCCAGCGCTATCTGTTCCTCTATCTGCTGGGTATTGAAAATGACGTCACCCACCTTTACGGCAGGGATGGCACTGGCTACCTTAATAAATCCGTACTTCATAATAAATTACTTTATTGTTACCTGTGTAGCACCATAGCCATACTCCTGGAAAGAAGCATCCTGATAAGTGCAACTCTTATAGCGATAGTTCAACTCATGAATGAGAGTCTGGCGCAACACACCTTCGCCCTTTCCATGAATAAAGATAATTTTCTGTCCCTTCTTTTTCTTATATTCCTCCATGGTCTTCTTGAAGATATCCATCTGATAATGAAGAATATCTGCAGAATTCATTCCTGCAGTTGTTTCAAGCACTTCATCCGCATGAAGATCTATCACAAGGGTACCATCATCCTTCTTGCTCTTCTTCTTGCTGGTGTTGGCAACAACCTTCTCATCCTTATACATCTGCTCTTTCAGACGCTTGGAATCGATAACCAGCGGACGGGCTATTTCATCATTCTCTACAATCGTAAAGAGATAGGCTGGAGTCTCAAAGAAATCGTTCTCCTCGAAAAGATGAAGCTTGTAGAATTTCACAGGATCGAGACGGAACTGAACATCTGTTGCCGGCTTCAGAAGGAATGGCTTGTCCTTCTTGTAAGCTATCATCTGGATGGCGATATGCTCCATCTCGTTCAGAGCCTCACGACCGAATTCCTCGATGAAGAGTTTGGTGTTCGGTTCTATTTCTCCCTCTGCTTTCAGAGTCCATGCATTTCCCTCAGCCACGAGATAGGTATAGTGGAGATAGTAGTTGCTGTCATTCACCATATAGGTTTCGAAACGGGTATTGGTTACGTCCTTGATGTTGATAGGTACAAAGGCGAGATAAGCACTGAGTTTGTTGCCACCCGTATGTTCCTGAACCGGTTTCACAAAGGTTATCTCACGGTCGGCAGCATCATATTCCTCTACATCCATATCCACGTCATCGTGATCATTCAAGATGGCCTTGATACTCCGGCTGTCCTGATGCAGTTCGGTATTGGCATGCTCCTCAGCCTTCTGCTGCGCATCCATCTTAGCCGAAATCATCTTGCCCATGGAGTATTCATCCTGCTCCACCACAACCACCTCGTTGATAGGCATCGGAATCTCAAAACCATCCTCATCCTCAACGAGCACAATATTTTTACCTTGGAAGCCGGCAACCTTTCCGCCACCCACTTCGCTCAAGAATCTGACTTTATCTCCTTTTTTCATAATCTATTAATAATTTGTAATTGCAAAGATACAAAAGATATTGCAAAACAGGGCTTATTTTAATATTTTTAATGCTACTGATAAAAATAATCCTGTAAAAGATGCACCATGTTAGATATTTTTCCGTATCTTTGCAAAGAAAAAGAAATAGTAACGAACCCTTTAAACTGAAAAGTTATGATTACATTTCCTTGCGCCAAGATCAATCTTGGTTTAAATATAGTTAGCAAGCGGAAAGATGGATACCACAATCTTGAAACGGTGTTCTACCCTATTCCGCTGACCGATGCACTTGAAATCAAGCTCATGGGCGAAGAATTTCCTAGCGATGTTCCTTGTGATCTGAAGATTACAGGTAACGCAGTGGATTGCGACGAACAGAACAATCTCGTTGTAAAAGCTTATAATCTCCTGGCTGCCGACTTCAGGATTCCACGCATCCATGCTCACCTGGTAAAGCGTATTCCTTCGCAGGCAGGTTTGGGTGGCGGTTCTGCCGATGCAGCCTTCATGATTCGTTTGTTGGACGAGCGTTTCCGTCTCAACATCGGTAATCCGGAGATGGAAAGATATGCTGCCAAACTGGGCGCAGACTGTGCCTACTTCATTTCTGCTGACCCCGAAGATGGTGACACTGCATGCTATGCAGAAGGCATCGGCGAAGAACTGATGCCGGTAAGTGGTCCTGGCGATAATCTGAGGGGCTATCATCTGGTTGTGGTGAAGCGCGATGACATTGCCGTCAGCACCAAAGAGGCTTATGCAGCCATCACCCCACAGGCACCAGCCAAATGTTGCCGCGACATTGTACGCCAGCCTATCGAGACTTGGAAAGAGGAACTTGTCAACGATTTTGAGGCACCTATCTTCAAGATGCACCCGGAACTGGCAGAAATCAAACAGAAGCTGTACAACCTGGGTGCCGTATATGCAGCGATGAGTGGTAGCGGAAGTGCCATCTTCGGTATCTTCAAGCATAAACCTGCAAATATAGAGGAACAGTTCGAAGGAATGTTCTGTAAAATAATGAAACTTTAATTTAGTTAATAGTTTACTCAAATTATAATGAACGAAGAAACACATCAGAAACTGATGACTATCAAGCGAAGCTTCCGCTTGCTGATGAACGGTCCGGGATCGCAATCTATGCGCGAGAAGGGACTGGGATATAAACTGAATTGGGGCGTACCATTCTATGAACTGAAAAAGATGGCTGAGGAATATGGTAAAGACTATGACCTCGCCATCGAACTGTGGAAGGAAGATATCCGGGAATGCAAGATTCTGGCTACACTCATCATGCCTGCCGATAAGATGCTTCCGGAAATCACAGATTTATGGATGGAACAGGTACAGAGTCAGGAGATGGCAGAGATGCTTGCCTTCAACCTTTTGCAGCACGTAGATTATGCGCCTGTCATCGCCTACCAGTGGATAGCAAGTGATAAGCCGCTCTATGAGATTGCCGGTTTCCAGCTTCTTGCCCGTCTCTTTGCCAATGGAAAAGAGCCTAACGAGCGTGGCATCAACGAATTTCTGGATCAGGCTGCCACTGCATTGCAGGGTGACAACATGGGAATAAAACATGCTGCCTCTAATGCGGTTCTCCGTTTCTGCGACTTCGGTGAAGATTTCGAACAAATCGCAAGAGGAGCACTCAAGGGAATCTACGAGATTTAACGTTTCTGCAGATGCGGTCAGAAACAGGCCACGACCCTGCTGAAAATACGTCCCGACGTAGCATTTGCTGCGTCCCGACATACAAAAAAATACGTCCCGATGCAGCAAATGCTACGTCGGGACGTATTTTTATGGCTAAATTCAGCGTTACATGAAATACTTCTGGTATTCGTTTTCGAAATTCGGAGTGAAAATACCCTTGCCGATGTTTTCGCTGATTTCATCCTTGGTCCAGAATCTGCCACCGGCCAATTCTTCCTGGCTCGGTTTCACCTCACCATCATATACACAGCGATGTACATAAACCAGTTCCTTTTCCCGCTGGCTCTCAAAGACATAATGCCCAAGAGATTCCGGTTCAAAATCGGTGATACCCAATTCTTCCCTTACCTCGCGATGCAAAGCCTGACTCACACTTTCGCCTAAATCAACATGACCGCCGCAGGCTGTATCCCATTTATCTGGCTGGATATCCTTCCAGGCTGGACGATGCTGCAGATACAGATCACCCCGGCTGTTGAATACATGCAGATGAACTACCGGATGCAAGATCTTGCTTCCGTCATGGGCATGACCGCGGGTAACAGCGCCCAGAATGTTGCCCATTTCATCTACTATCGGAAATTCCTCGTTCTTATTATCTATCATCATTTTAAAAGTTTATAGTTAACAGTTTATAGCGGCTTCGCCGTATAGCAAGATTGCCCTATAAACTATCAACTCTTAACTATTAACTTTCTAAAGCGTTCCGTATTCATCAGAGTAGCGCAACATCTGGTCAACATAGCTCTCCTCGTAATCCAATACCACGTCTGTAATTTCGCCTTCTTCATCCATCTCCAGCGTCATCTTCGGATTGATGAATCCCTTGTATGGAGCGAGATTCAGTTTCTTGTATCTTGCCAGTATCTCGCGATGCAATTCCGGATCAATATTCACGGCATACTTCTCAACCAACAGACGGGCAGCCTCGAAATCGCCCTCACTCTTGATGCGCTGGATTTCAGCAAGCAACTCACCGAAGAGATGGCGGAGCTTGGCATAATCATTAATCTTCACATAAGTCTTCGTCGTAATGATATTGCCCTCACTGTCCTTCAAAGCATCCTCGGCAGAAGCATAGTTCATATCCATCTTCACCAGTTCCACAGCACCCTCGGCATGTTCCATCACCCACCAGGCTATCAGCGCACGGTTGCGCATGTGGGCTTCCTCTATCTTGTCGCCTTCCTTGATGCGGATGGTCTGGGTGAGCAGACCGTTCATCAGATAACCGTAATACTGAGCCTTATATGCCTCATCATTCGGAGTCAGACCCAGTTCTACCAATTTATGGTCGGCTACATAATAGAGTCCGAAAAGATCGGCTCTCGCCTCTTCTATCGTACTGCCATACGCCTTCAGTGCATCAGGGTCGGTACCAGGCAAAAGCTGTCCGCTACCATGTCCCAGACACTCATGCAGGTCGGTATGCAGATCATCTGTAATATCCTCGTACTGATTCATCAGACTGATGGTATCCTCGTCGATAACGAATTCATCGCGGAAACCATTGCCTTGAGCTGCCTTGTTATATGCCTCGGTCAGGTTACCGATGGTCACACTCTTAGAACCATATTCCTGACGGATCCAGTTGGCATTCGGAAGATTGATGCCGATGGCTGAAGCAGGATACTCTTCGCCACCCAACATCGCCGCACAGATGACATTGGCTGTAACACCCTTTACCTCAGGCTTACGGAAACGTGGGTCTACAGGTGAATGGTCCTCAAACCACTGGGCATTCTGACTGATGGTCTGGGTGCGCTTCGTTGCTTCAAGATCCTTATATTCTACGATGCCTTCCCAAGTACCTTTCAGTCCGAGCGGATCGCCATACACTTCGATAAATCCGTTGATGAAATCAACCATTCCCTCGTGCTGCTGCACCCAGGCAATGCTGTAACGGTCGAAATCCTTGAGATCGCCTGTACGGTAATACTTCACCAGGAGATCGATGAGATGTTTCTGTTCCTCATTTTCTGCATATTTCTGAGCACGGAGCAACCAGGAAACAATCTCCTTGATAGCTGCACCATAGAGGCCGTCTTCTGTCCATTTCAGCTCCACCAACTCACCATTACGCTTGGTCAGTTTAGAGTTCAGTCCATACGAAGGTGCCTGTTCGTTACCATCTTCCTTCATCCTGGCATAGAAACGTTCAACTTCTGCCTGAGAAACATTCTCATAGAAATTGCAGGCTGAAGTCTGCACCAGATCCTCGCCATCAGTCTGATTCACGCGCTTAGGCATGACTTCCGGATTGAAGATGACAGGCACCAGAATGCCCAACAGGTCTTCCTTGCTCTGTCCCTTGGAAAGAGGCAGGTATTCATCGGCAATCGCCCCAACCATCTCATAGAAAGATTCCTCTGAAAATCCTGGCACAAACTTTTCACATCCATAGTGATGATGGATGCCGCTGGCAAACCAGACACGTTTCAGGTAAACTTCGAAAGCCTTGAAATCTTCGCTTTCGCGATTACCCTCGTAATGAAGGTATACAGCCTCCAGGGTTTTACGGATGCGCAGGTTGTATTTGCCCTGCTGGTCGAAGGTGATATCACGTCCCAAGAGGGTTGCCTTCGACAAGCAATAAATATAAATTTTCTGTGTGAGCGACAGGTTTTCGAAACCCTTCAGCTCATAACGGAGCATCTGGATATCGGCAAATCGCTCTTGAGTGTTTACATTACATTTTGCCATTTTTATCTGTATTTACCATGCAAAAGTAATACATTTTTTCCACATACCAAACTTTTCCTCCTGTTTTTCGCTCTTTGCAAAGTTTTTTACTTGAAATATGCACTTTTTCTTGGAGAAAACTTTTATTTATGCAGATTATTCATTACCTTTGCATGAAAATCAAAATAAAAACATGCCGGTAAAGGCAGAAATCATAAAACGGCAATCATGCAGATAAACGAGATATTAAAAAGCTATTTTGGATACGATTCCTTCCGCCCCAACCAGGAAGCGATTATCAAAGAGGTAATGCAGGGACACGACTGTCTGGTTCTCATGCCGACAGGTGGTGGAAAGAGTCTGTGCTACCAGGTTCCCGCATTAGCGATGGAAGGTACCGCTGTGGTCATTTCACCGCTCATCAGTCTGATGCACGACCAGGTGGAGGCACTCAAGGCAAACGGTATCCCGGCAGAGGCACTGAACAGCGGAAACGACACGACCGATGAACTCATCATCCGCCGCCGATGCGAGAAGGGAGAACTGAAACTCCTTTATGTTTCGCCCGAAAAACTCATCAGCGAGATACCTTATTTATTCAGCAACATCAAGATTTCGCTCTTTGCCGTTGACGAGGCCCACTGCATCAGCCAGTGGGGACACGATTTCCGTCCGGAGTATTCGCAGCTAGGCATGCTGCATGAGAATTTCCGCAATGTCCCGGTGATGGCGCTCACCGCCACAGCCGACAAGATAACGCGCGAAGATATCATACGCCAGCTTCATCTCAATGGGCAGACGTTCGTAAGCAGTTTCGACCGCCCCAACCTCTCCCTCACCGTAAGACAGGAGAGCACCAAAAAGGCAAAGCTCCAATACATCACCCGCTTCATCAGTAATCATCCGGAAGAAGCAGGCATCATCTACTGTCTCTCCCGCAAGAACACCGAAATGGTAGCTCAGGAACTTATCGATCTGGGTATCAATGCCGCAGCCTATCACGCCGGAATGACTGCCCAGACCAGAGCATCAGTACAGGAGCGGTTCAAGATGGACCAGATTCAGGTGGTATGTGCTACCATCGCTTTCGGAATGGGCATCGACAAGAGTAATGTGCGCTGGGTAATCCACTATAATATGCCAAAAAGCATCGAGAGTTTCTATCAGGAAATAGGTAGAGCCGGAAGAGATGGAGCACCATCAGATACCGTGCTGTTCTATTCGATGGCCGACATCATCACCCTCCGTTCTTTCTGTGAAGAAAGCGGACAGCGTGATGTGAACATGGAGAAACTGCGCCGCATGGAGGAATATGCCGAATCGAGAGTATGCCGACGACGCATTCTGCTGAATTATTTTGGCGAGACATCATCCTGCAACTGCGGCAACTGTGATGTTTGCAAGAATCCTCCACGCACCTTCGACGGCACCATCAGAGCCCAGAAAGCCCTGAGTGCCGTGGTCCGTTCGGGTGAGCATATTGCAGTAGGTACCTGCATCGAGATTCTGAGAGGCATGCATTCTTCTGCAGTTGTGAAAAACAAATACAACGAGATGAAAACCTTCGGTGTGGGCAGGGATACAACATCTAAGGACTGGAATGCTTATCTGCTGCAGATGCTGCAGATGGGATTCTTCGAGATTGCCTACAACAACCACAACTACATGAAGGTTACCGATTTAGGCTGGAAGGTGCTGAAGGGAGAACATCATGTTTCGCTGGCTTATATCGAAGAAGACGATAAAGCCACCCGCCCACAGAAAACGGTACGCAACAGGAAGGGCGCCATCGCCCAGCCGGGAAATCTCATTCCTGAGGTGCATGCCGAACGTGTCATCTTCCAGGAAGACTCGAAAGGCGTGGAAGACAAAGGGCTCTTTGAACACCTCAGAAAGATACGCAAGAACCTTGCCGACGAACAGGGTTATCCTCCATATATCGTACTCAGCGACAAGAGCCTTCATGAACTCGCAAGAATGAAACCTACCACCAAGAATGCCATGAGTCTGATCAGTGGTATCGGAGAATTCAAGCTCAATAAATATGGCGATACCTTCATCAAGGCTATCAGGAAATATACAGGACTATAACAGGAGAATATCTCCGAAAGATAATTTCGTAACCTTCGGAGATAATTTCATAACCTTCGGAGATATTTTCATAACTAAGGGAGATAATACCCGTAACTAAGGGAGATAATATTCGTAACTAAGGGAGATAGCATTCGTAACTAAGGGAGATAAAAAAATCGGGATGTCTGCAAGTTCAGAACTGCAAACATCCCGATTTAATTTTATAGATTGAAGAGATGCGCAACTTAGTTGTTTACGCTACCTCCCACAATATCAAGCAATTCATTGGTAATGGCCTGTTGACGACTCTTGTTGTACTGCAAGTTGAGTTCGCGCAAGAGTTCATCGGCATTATCCGTAGCGGTCTGCATGGCCACCATTCTGGCAGCATGCTCACTCGCCTGGCTATCCAGCAACGCTGTATAAATCATCAGACGAAGCTGCTTAGGAATCAAGACTCCCAAAACAGTCTCCAAGTCTGGCTCTACAATGAAGTCATCATTCAGAGGTTTTGCCTCAGAACTCTGGCGTCCGTCAGCTTCAGCCTGCTTTTGGCGCAGATATTCCTGAGCCTTTGCCGTAGCCACATTAGAGGTAAGGTCACGATCGTTGTCCACTCCTATCGCCTCAGTGCTGAGGTCAATAGGTAAGAAAGTCTTGCGGGTCAGAATCTGTGAACCGGCACTCTTAAAGTGATGATAAATCATCTCCACCTTATCGAGCTCACCAGCAGCATACTGCTTGGCAAGTGAATGGGCGATATCTGCACAGGCGCTGGCATGAGGATGATCGGCAAGATCATTAAAGTTACCGCCAATCTTCAAACCCAGTTTCTGTGCCTTCTCAGCCACCTTTCGTCCGATAGGATATACCGTGATGTCGTCAATGCCTTGAGCCTTATACTCGTCCACCGCATGCATCATCATCTTGATAACGTTGGAATTGAATCCACCACACAAGCTGCTGTTAGAACTGTATACCACAAGAGCTACACGCTTGGTTTCCTTATGCTCCAACTGCAACGGATGGTCGACATTTGGAGTACTTACCAGGAAACTCTTGAGGATATGTTCCAGCATATTTCCATAAGGCAGCATATTCTGGATAGCTACCTGAGCATGATGCAACTTACTGGAAGCCACCATCTTCATCGCACTCGTAATCTTACGGGTACTGTTAACGCTGGCTATGCGAGTTTTAATCTCTTTTAATGACGGCATAGGCTATTACGCTTTATATTGTCCTGCAACATTAGCCATGGTCTCCTCGACTGCCTTAATGGCATCGTCGGTGAGTTTACCATCGCCCAAAGTCTCAATCACATCAGCGTGCTGGCTGCGCATTGCATCGAGGAACAGATCCTGACAGTCGCGAACCTTATCCATTGGCACGTCGTGCATCAATCCGTGAACACCACAGTAGAGAATAGCTACCTGCTCGCCTACCGGCATTGGACGGTACTGAGGCTGAACCAGCAACTGGTCGTTCTTACGGCCACGGTCCAGAGTCATCGCTGTTACGGCATCCATATCGCTAGAGAACTTAGAGAAGGCCTCCAGCTCACGATACTGAGCCATATCAATCTTCAGTGTACCAGCCACCTTCTTCATACTCTTGATCTGGGCAGAACCACCTACACGGGATACGGAGATACCTACGTTGATAGCTGGACGGAAGCCCTGGTTGAAGAGGTCGGTCTCAAGGAAGATCTGACCGTCGGTGATGGAAATCACGTTGGTTGGGATGTATGCTGATACGTCACCAGCCTGTGTTTCGATGATAGGGAGGGCTGTCAAAGAACCACCACCCTTAACGTGACCCTTCATGCACTCTGGAAGGTCGTTCATTTGCTCGGCTACCTCCTGCTGGTCGTTGATACGAGCGGCACGCTCCAACAGACGAGAGTGGAGATAGAACACATCACCAGGGTAAGCCTCACGTCCGGATGGACGGCGGAGGATCAGAGATACCTCACGGTAAGCCACAGCCTGCTTACTCAAGTCATCGTAAACTACGAGAGCTGAGTAACCACGGTCGCGGAAGTACTCACCGATAGCTGCACCGGCAAATGGTGCGTAATACTGCATGGCTGCAGGATCGGCAGCGGTAGCACTTACGATGATGGTATATGGCAGGGCGCCATGCTCCTTGAGGTTCTGTACCAATGCTGCAACGGTAGATGCTTTCTGACCGATAGCTACATAGATACAATATACTGGCTTGCCAGCCTCATAGAAACTCTTCTGGTTGATGATGGTATCCACTGCGATGGCAGTCTTACCGGTCTGACGGTCACCGATGATCAACTCACGCTGTCCACGACCGATAGGAATCATAGAGTCTACCGCCTTCAAACCAGTCTGAAGAGGTTCCTTTACTGGCTGACGATAGATTACACCAGGTGCCTTACGATCCAAAGGCATCTCGAAAGAATCGGTGAGGTCGATGTCACCCAGACCATCAATAGCCTGACCCAGAGGGTTTACGACACGTCCGAGGAAGTTGTCGTTTACGCGGATAGAAGCGATACGATGTGTACGCTTCACGCTCTGTCCCTCCTTGATGCCAGCTGTAGGACCTAAGAGGACACAACCTACATTGTCTTCCTCCAAGTTCATGACGATAGCCATGGTTCCGTTCTCAAACTCAAGAAGTTCATTAGCCTCGGCATTGCGCAGACCATAGATACGAGCCACGCCATCGCTGACGGTAAGCACGGTACCCACCTCGTCAAACTGCTGAGAGCCATTAACCTCCTGGAGCTGCTGCTGAAGAACCTCAGACACCTCACTTGGTTTAATTTTATCTGACATTTTGTTATTTACTTTAATTAATTTTACTTTTTGAGCTGTGTCAGAATGTTGTTGAGCTTAGTCTTTACGCTCGCATCCATTCTGTAAGTATCATACTCAAGGATGAAACCGCCAATCAGTTCAGGGTTCACCTCGGTCTTGAACTCCACAGTACCTTTCGTTCTCTGCTCCACCATCTTGCGCATCTTATCCTCAGTAGAGGCGTCAACGGCAGTGGCGGTGATCAGCTTACCGCGGATGATGTTCTTCTGTTTCCTGTAAAGAGTGATATACGAAGCAGCCATGAATTGCAGGGTGCTCTCCCTATCCTCTTTCAAGACGAGAGCGATAAACTTCTTGCTCAGTTCCGTAGGCTCCTTGCCCAGGGCTGTGATGAGAAGTGCCTCTTTCTTGTCTTTGGAAAGCATAGGGTTGTCTATCGTAAATCTCAGTTCAGGCACGTCGATGTAGCTCTTAAAGAGCGTCTGCATCTCCTGGTAGACCTGATCTTCGAGCTTCATGCCGAGTGCAGCCTTGATGAGGGCACGGGCATAACGCACCGATATTACACCTATATCCATAAGCTTTACTATTTGTTGTCAGAAGAAACCTCGTCCAGCAGTCGATTTATCATATCCATCTGTGCCTTGTCGTCAGAGAGCTTAGCCTTGAGCACCTTCTCTGCAATCTGAACAGAGAGTTCGGCTACCTGGCCTCGGATTTCACGAATGGCGTTCTGCTTCTCGGTCTCAATCTGCTTCTTGGCATCAGAGAGGAGACGTGCGCCTTCTTCGCGAGCTTTATCCTGTGCTTTCTCTACAATGGCATCGCGGGTTTCGGCAGCCTCCTTGAGGAGGGCAGCCTGCTTCTCGCGAGCTTCCTGCAAGATGGATTCACCTTCTTTTTGGATATTGGCAAGCTTCTCGTTGGCTTCGTGAGCCTTCTTCAGACTATCATCAATGAAAGCCTTGCGCTCGTTCACCATCTTAATGATGGCTGGGAATCCAGCCTTCCAAAGAATGATGAAGACGATGATGAAGACCAGCGTCATCCAGAAGAGCAAACCGCTATCAGGAATTAATAAATCCATATATACTGGTTAAAGTTTTACTTAAACGTTTTATTTTAACTAACTCTAGAATCATCTCTATCATGCCCCGGAAAGACATCAGGCTGATGCCTGAGACTTCCTTTTATCGGGGCAGATGATAGTGACAGATGAGATGATTACATAACGATTGCCAGGATGGCGATGATGACAGCGAAGAACGCAACACCCTCAACCAACGCAGCTGCAATAATCATAGAAGAACGGAGGTCGCCCATCTTCTCTGGCTGACGAGCCATAGCGTCCATAGCCTGGCCACCAATGCGACCGATACCAATACCTGCGCCAATAGCGGCCAAACCTGCACCTACTGCGGCACCCAACTTTGCAATCTCTGCTGCTAATAAAAGTGATAACATAATCTTAATAATTTAAGTTGTTAATATTTTCTTTGTTTATTATCTGAATGAAATTAGATCCGTAATCTATAAACTACTTCACTACCTCTGGCTCAGCCTCATGAGACTTTACATGAGCCAGCGAGATGAATACTGCACTCAGCATGGTGAATACCAATGCCTGAATGTAGCTTACCAATACTTCGAGGAGCATCATAAAGGCGCTCATCGCAACACTTACTATTGTCATACCCGTACCTGCCACATAGTTGGCGATAGCATTCTCACTGATGTTGAACATGATGAAAATGATAGCCGCAAACGAAAGTGCGATGGCGTGACCCGCCATCATGTTGGCGAAGAGTCGGATAATCAGAGCCAGCGGTTTCGTAAAGATTCCGAAGAGCTCGATGAATGGCATAAGTGGCACAGGGACCTTCAACCAGGTTGGTACCTCCGGCCAGAAGATATCCTTCCAGTATTCCTTGGTACCGGTGAAGTTGGTGATCAGGAATGTCGTTACACCGAAGAATACGGTGCAGGCGATATTACCCGTCAGGTTACCACCACCTGGAGGGAATGGTACGATACCCATGATGTTCGCCACGAAGATAAAGAAGAAGCAAGTAAGCAACCATGGTGCGTACTTTGGCGCCTCCTTACCGAGCGTAGCCTTGATTACATCGGTATATACCGACATGATGAACATGTGCATCAGTCCCACAAATCCCTTTGGTGCAGGGTCATCCACCTTGTGCTTCCTGCACCAGCGGGCTGGTATCAGGACACAGAGCAACAGGATGATAGCATCGATGAAGAGCACGCAAACGGTCTTCGTGATGGAGATGTCAAGCGGACGAACCTCCTGGCCTCCCACCTTCTCTACTATCTTGTTGGGATTCGACTGCGCATCAGCGTTCTTGATCACCAGATTGAAAGGTCCTGGACGGTCTCCATTGGCATCCTTCTCTTCCGAGAATTCGCTGCTGCAGAACACGTGCCAGCCCGAAGTGGTGTTAACGATGATTGGCAGATGAATCACTACGGGATGATCTCCCACCTTGGTGATATGCCATTCATAAGAATCCTTGATATGACCCCACAATATCTCTTTCACATCGATGTTCTCCTTAGCCGATACCTGCAGAGGTGCCAGCGTGAAGAGCAGCATCGCCATCAAGAGGAATTGCTTGAGATGTTTCATATTCTTTAATTCTTACTTTTGTTTATTAATTATTTGTTTCAGAACCGCTTATGAAAGACGGTTCTTTTTCTCTACCCGAGCGAAGTAGATGCAGTCGAACACGAGAAGTACGACATAGAAAAGGGCAAAGATTGCGGTAAAGCCCAGAATGTTCTGCTTGTCGCATACCAGCACATAGATGAGGAATACCAATGTACCAGCCATCAGCTTCAAGACCAATGCCGCCAGATAGAACTTGGCGAGATTAGCTGGCGATGACTTTGCAACAGCTTTCCATGCTTCACCATAAGCAGTACTTGCAACGAGTGAGAATATCGCACTCACTACCAGCGGGTTAACAACCTGGGCTATCATATCATCGCATTGAGCAGATAATCTGCAGGCAAAGAGCACGGCAAGAGCCACTGCTGCTGTAAGCCACAAAGAAATCTGCTTATACCTGATACTCGCCTGTCTGATAGTCTGCAAGCGCAACTTTTCGTCTTTTTCCATTATCTAATAATTAATCACTAAAAATTAATCACTTATCTAAACTTCTACGCAAAGGCTTACTTCGTTTTTCTTACATTCCACGAATCCGCCCTTGATGTTCATTACCTGCTTGCCTTCCTTGGTAGTGTATTCCACCTTGCCCACTTCGAGCGAAGAGATGATAGGCGCGTGATCCTTGAGAATCTCGAACGAGCCGAGGGTTCCCGGAACCAGTACGCTCTCTACCTCACCCTGGAAGACTACTTTCTCAGGAGATACTATCTTTAGCTGTAACATAAGCCGTGGATTTAAAGATTACGCCTGTGCTGCTGCGAGCAACTGCTTAGCCTTCTCCTTGGCATCCTCGATAGTACCTACGTTGAGGAATGCCTGCTCTGGCAGGTCATCTACCTCACCGTCGAGGATGGCGTTGAAGCCCTTGATAGTCTCTTCGATAGGAACCATCACACCCTTCAAACCGGTAAACTGCTCTGCTACGGTGAATGGCTGGCTCAGGAAACGCTGTACACGGCGTGCACGGTTCACGGTCAACTTATCCTCATCAGAGAGCTCATCCATACCGAGGATGGCGATGATATCCTGCAACTCGTTATAACGCTGCAACAACTGCTTTACTCGCTGTGCACAATCGTAGTGTGCCTTGCCCACAATCAGCGGGTCGAGGATACGAGAGGTAGAACCCAGCGGGTCTACGGCAGGATAGATACCGAGAGATGCAATCTTACGGGAAAGCTCAGTGGTAGCATCCAGGTGAGTAAAGGTGGTAGCTGGAGCAGGGTCGGTCAAGTCATCGGCAGGCACATAAACAGCCTGTACAGAGGTGATGGAACCATTCTTGGTAGAAGTGATTCGCTCCTGCATGGCACCCATCTCAGAAGCCAGCGTTGGCTGATAACCTACGGCTGATGGCATACGACCCAACAGCGCAGATACCTCAGAACCAGCCTGAGTGAAACGGAAGATGTTATCGATGAAGAACATGATATCCGCTGCCTCACCATTCTTACCTCCGTGATCACGGAACTCTTCAGCTACGGTCAAACCAGAGAGTGCTACTGAAGCACGTGCCCCAGGTGGCTCATTCATCTGACCATATACCAGGGTAGCCTGACTCTTGGCAAGTTCCTCAGGATCGACAAGTGAGAGATCCCACTTACCTTCTTCCATCGCTTTACGGAACTTCTCGCCATACTTGATAACGCCAGACTCGAGCATGTCTCGAATCAAGTCGTTACCCTCACGGGTACGCTCACCTACTCCGGCAAATACAGAGTAGCCGTTGTGTCCCTTGGCAATGTTGTTGATCAACTCCATGATAAGCACTGTCTTACCTACACCGGCACCACCGAAAAGACCAATCTTACCACCCTTCATGTAAGGCTCAAGCAGGTCAATCACCTTAATACCGGTAGCAAGCATCTCCTTGTGAGTAGAAAGTTCGTCAAACTTCGGAGCCTCACGGTGGATAGGATAAGCACCCTTCATGTCCAATTCATTCATACCATCAATAGGCTGTCCGATGACATTCATCATACGGCCCTTGATCTGCTCTCCGGCTGGCATCTGGATTGGGTTACCTGTAGGGATAACCTCCAAGCCGCGCTGCAAACCGTCAGTATTATCCATAGCGACACAGCGAACTGTATCCTCACCGATATGCTGCTGCACCTCGATGACAAGTTCGCGTCCGTCTGGACGTTTTACCTTCAGAGCTTCATAAATTTTAGGAAGCACCTTCTCTGGATTCTCGCCCTTTGTATCGAAGTAAACGTCGATAACAGGACCGATAATCTGAGAGATACGTCCGTTAATTTGTGACATAAGCTTATTAGTTTAAAAGTTATATATATTTATATTATTCTTGACTGCAAAAGTAACAACAATTTATGGAAACCACAAATTAATTAAAAGTTTTATTCGGCTTTTATACCTTATTAAACCATTTTTAGTTCCCTTTAAACCATTTTCCTATGCAAAAGCAAGAAGTCAGGAGTCCAAACTCCCTTCTTCTTACTCCAATCTCTATATATTAGATACTCAACTCGTCCAAAACCTTGATCAGTTTACGGTCGAATGGCTTATCTGAGCGGATGGCTTCAGAAAGCGGAACGTATACCACCTCGTTATTGCGTACACCAATCATCACATTGCGCTGTCCCTGCATGATAGCCTCGATGGCACCACAACCGGTACGGCTCGCAAGAATACGGTCACGGGCTGACGGACGGCCGCCACGCTGCAAGTGACCCAGGATAGATACACGTACATCAAACTCAGGGAACTCCTTGCGCACACGGTCGGCATAATAAAGAGCACCGCACTTAGGACTCTCTGACACGATGACGATACAACTCTTCTTAGACTTACGGATACCACGCTCCATGAATTGAGCCAACTGGTCTACGTCGGTAGAATCCTCTGGAATGATAGCTGCCTCTGCTCCACTGGCGATAGCTGAATTCTGCGCCAGGAAACCGGCATCACGGCCCATCACCTCAATAAAGAAGATACGCTCGTGGCTCTGCGCAGTATCACGGATGCGGTCTACACACTCTACGATGGTATTCATCGTAGTATCATAACCGATTGTATTGTCTGTACCATAAAGGTCATTATCAATTGTTCCTGGCAATCCGATGCAGCATACATCAAACTCACGTGCGAAATTCATCGCACCGGTCAGTGAACCGTTACCGCCAATCACGACAAGCGCATCTATTTCCTCTTTCTGAATCGTTTCAAATGCCTTCTGACGACCTTCCTCGGTCATGAATTCCTTAGAACGGGCTGTCTTCAGCATCGTACCACCTGTGCCGATGATACCGCTTACGTTCTCTGTAGAAAAGGTTTTAATTTCATCATTGATGAGACCATCGTAACCACGATAGATACCTTTCACAGTGAAACCGTTGTAGATAGCCGAACGGGTAACCGCACGGATAGCAGCATTCATACCTGGAGCATCTCCTCCAGATGTTAAAATTCCAATAGTCTTAATCTTTGCCATAACTATACCTTATTATATTATATATATTTTTAATGTTAGTTTATTATCCTCTCAGGATGATGTTTTTCATCCATTACCCCTACATATACAGTAGGTATCCAAGGGTATACCCCTTGCTTTGTTTGGGTTTATCGATTTAAATAATTAGGTTTGCGGCACCAGCCACCAGGATATGGGAAAGCCAAAGGATAGCAAGTCCGATGACGCCACCCATCAAAGCTTTCCAGCCAATATTGCGGAAATACCATCCCATGTGCATACGTTCCATCTTCATCAGGGCAAGACCGCTGATTGTACCGATACCAAGAACGTTACCACCAGCCATTACGCAATATGCAATCATCTGCCAGTAGATACCATTGGTTTGATAATCAGTAAGCATGCTGAATGAAGGATCATTCACATTTGCCAGATCATGAAGGGAGAAAAAGTTCATGGCTGTAGCAAAGTTGTCAAGTACAGTACTGATGATACCAGCCAAGACGCCATGCAACAGCACGCCAGGACGCTTATCATCCATACCGACAGAGTTGAGAAGAGTAGCAAAATCGTCAAAAGCGCCGGTCTCCTTCACCACTCCGATGGCAAGCATGATACCCATCACGAAAAGAATCATCTGGACGACTCCGTATTGGAACACTCTAGGAGTGCGACGGTCAGCCATCGCATCCATATTCATGAGTTTACGGTTGAATATCTCGTTCACAATCCAAAGTACGCCCAATACGCAGAGCGCACCGAGGAAAGGACTTAATTTCGTAATATTATGGAAGGTAGGGATAAACCACAATCCACCGATACCCACAAAGAGCATCAGCAAGCGCTGCCATACATTGAGACGGGTATCATCCCCGCGGTATGGCATAGCAATCCATTCTGTCTCCACTCTTTCAGGCAGCATGCGCTGCATCATCAACAACGGAATGAGCCAGGCTGCAAGACATGGCAGCAGAAGCGACAGGAAATAATGAGTAGCCGTTACAGCACCCATATTCCACATCACCAGTCCTTCCGGATTTCCGATAACGGTAAGAGCTCCGCCACAGTTGGCAGAAAGAAGAATGGCACCTCCATACACCATGCGCTGACGACGGTTTGGAATCACTCCATGCATCATCGTAAGCATCATCACTGTTGTAGTAAGATTATCGAGATTTGCCGAGATAACAAAGGTTACGGCAGCGAGAATCCATAGCATTTTCTTAGCGCTTCGGGTACGTAACAACTGGCGTATGAAATCGAAGCATCCGTTGTTATTGAGAATTTCAACTATCGTCATAGTGGCTAGCAGGAAGAGTACGATTTCTGCTGCTCTACCCACATAAGGAAGGAAGATGTTACGGGCAATAAAATACTTCACCGTTGTACTGGTGGATTCTATCTCGTTCCACATTCCGAGATTCAGATAGCGTGAATAATCAGAAGAGTGTTCACTGGTCACGAAGTCCATACCGAAACAGATATAGAGAACCCATCCTACCGTTCCAGCAAAGATGGCTACGGCAGCACGGTTCACCTTGGTAATATTCTCGGTTGCAATGAGAATATATGCCAGTATCAGTATGGCAAGGATGACTAGTGTCATATCATTATTTTATTATATTCATTACATTTTGAACGCAAAGGTAACAATTATTTTGTTATCGCCAACATTTCGGTGTCTTTTTTTAATGAATTTAACTCATTTTCATACAAATGAGAATTTCGCCCGTTTTTTTCTTTCGCCATTATTTTTCTTTCCTCTTCATTTTCATCATAGAATCAGATGAAAACACGGATAACAGAGAAGAACATCACAGGAAGAAATATCGAGGAGGAAGTTACCAGAACATTTTAAAGGTTATGCGCATATATATATTATGTATTTCCCCGAAGGAACCCACCAAAAACAGTGATTTTAGTTAAATATTACTAACAAAAAGAAGAAAATCAAGAGTAAATGCCTGTAACTCAAAGAAAATGAGTAATTTTGCGCCCGATTTATACAATTCACATAAAGTCAAACTTTATTAATTTTAATTTTTTAATTATTTTTTATGTCAGATTTAAAGAACGTAAAGCCATTGGACGACTTCAATTGGGATGAGTTTGAGAATGGCACAAGCGCAAACGTCAGCAAAACAGACCTCGAGAAGGCCTATGACGAAACTCTTAACAAGGTAACAGAACACCAGGTTGTAGAGGGTACAGTAATCTCTATAGACAAGAAAGAGGTTATCGTAAACATCGGTTACAAGAGCGATGGTATTATCCCTGCTTCTGAATTCCGTTACAACCCAGACCTCAAGGTAGGCGACAAGGTTGAGGTTTATGTAGAGAACCAGGAGGACGTAAAGGGCCAGTTGGTACTCTCTCACAAGAAGGCTCGCCTCAGCAAGTCTTGGGAGCGTGTTAATGCAGCTCTCGAGAACGAGGAAGTTATCCAGGGTTACATCAAGTGCCGCACTAAGGGCGGTATGATCGTTGACGTTTTCGGTATCGAAGCTTTCTTGCCAGGAAGCCAGATCGACGTTCACCCTATACGCGACTACGACGTATTCGTAGGCAAGACAATGGAGTTCAAGGTTGTAAAGATCAACCAGGAGTTCCGCAATGTCGTTGTATCTCACAAGGCTCTCATCGAGCAGGAGCTCGAGCAGCAGCGTAAGGAGATCATCGGCAAGCTCGAGAAGGGTCAGATCCTCGAGGGTACCGTTAAGAACATCACTACTTACGGTGTATTCGTTGACCTCGGCGGTGTTGACGGTTTGATCCACATCACAGACCTCTCTTGGGGCCGCGTAAGCGATCCACACGAGGTTGTATCTCTCGACCAGAAGATCAACGTTGTTATCCTCGACTTCGATGAGGAGAAGAAGCGTATCGCTCTCGGTTTGAAGCAGCTCACTCCACATCCATGGGATGCTCTCGATGAGAACCTCAAGGTAGGTGATCACGTGAAGGGTAAGGTAGTGGTTATGGCTGACTATGGTGCATTCGTTGAGATTGCTCCAGGTGTAGAGGGCTTGATCCACGTATCTGAAATGTCTTGGAGCCAGCACTTGCGTTCTGCTCAGGACTTCATGAAGGTAGGTGACGAGGTAGAGGCAGTTATCCTGACTCTCGACCGCGCTGAGCGCAAGATGAGCCTTGGTATCAAGCAGCTCAAGGAAGATCCATGGGAGGCTATCGAGACTAAGTATCCTGTTGGCAGCAAGCACACAGCTAAGGTTCGCAACTTCACTAACTTCGGTATCTTCGTAGAGCTTGAGGAAGGTGTTGATGGTTTGATCCACATCTCTGACCTCTCTTGGACTAAGAAGGTTAAGCACCCATCTGAGTTCACTTCTGTAGGCGCTTCTATCGACGTAGTAGTTCTCGAAATCGATAAGGAGAACCGTCGCTTGAGCCTCGGCCACAAGCAGTTGGAGAAGAACCCATGGGATGAGTATGAGGCAATCTACACTCCAGGTTCTGTTCACCAGGGTACTATCACAGAGTTGATGGACAAGGGTGCTGTTGTAGCTCTCGCAGAGGGTGGTGAAGGTTTCGCTACTCCTAAGCACCTCACTAAGGAGGACGGCACAATGGCTAAGAAGGGCGAGACTCTCGACTTCAAGGTTATCGAGTTCGTTAAGGAGACAAAGCGCATCATCCTCTCTCACTCTCGTACATTCGAGGAGGGTAACGAGCCAGTTGCTAAGCCAGCTCACAAGCGTGCAAACGGCGGTCGCAAGAACAACAACGAGACAGCTATGATCAACAACGTTGCTGCTAGCACATCACTCGGTGATATCGATGCACTCGCTAAGTTGAAGGCTCAGATGGAGGGCAAGGCTTAATCTTAAACAGATCAGGCTTTTGCTATTCATTAGCTAAATAACATTCAGGGGACTGAAATTTCAGTAATGAGATTTCAGTCCCCTTTTTTTATTATCATTATTTTTAAGAAAAGGCTATCAGTCGCTATTCGCCAACTCCAGCAACTCATCTCGACTAATTCATATCCTAAAACCACTGATTCATGGTATTTTTCTATCAAAACATGTCGAAAAACTCAAAAACCTTTGGTAGTTTCAAGTTTTCTGTTTATCTTTGCAACCGATAAAGCAATAATTTATATGAGCTAGAGAAATCATTCTCTCAAGAATTATCTGAAAAGAAAGAGAAGCGATTCTCCAGATTACTAAAGAAAAAGAAAGTTCAAGATATGAAACAGTCAAGATTTATAGTAGCTGCTCTATCAATGAGTTGCATCACTACCCTCTCCTCTTGCTTCAAGGAAGAACCGCTCAATGCCGAATGCGACATCGAGCAGGCCTTCATCCCCAACAGCGGCAACTGGGAAGAATGCTTCCTCAAAGCCACAGATACCCTACAGAACGTGATGCCTACAGAAAATGAAATCTGCTTCCTCGTAAAAAAGGGAACCGATCTCTCGCACTTCGCACCGAAATTCCAGATTACCCCAGGTGCTACCCTATCGCCTGCCAACGGTTCGGTACAGGATTTCACCAACGGTCAAGTAACCTACACCGTTACTTCCGAGGATGGCAACTGGAAACGGCAGTACAGAGTGGGATTCACCTTCCCGCCCGTGGTTTACGAAGTGATGAAGTACGACTTCGAAAACTATTTCCTCAACGAAAACAAGCCCGTTCATAAATATTATGTCTGGAGCGACAAGAACGACGACGGTACGCTTGCCAACAACTGGGCTACGGGAAATCCGGGCTTCTACATGAGCCGAAAGTCTGCCAAGCCAGACCAATATCCATCGGTGCCTGTGGAGGAAGGCTACGACGGCGCCTGCGTGAAGCTCACCACCAGCGATACCGACCAGTTTGGCGAAATGGCCAAGATGCCTATCGCTGCGGGCAACCTCTTCATCGGAAAGTTCGACGTCAGTCAGGCACTGAAGGATGCCATGAAGGCCACCCAGTTTGGCGTGCCCGTAAGTTTCAAGCCTACCAAATTCAGCGGCTACTACCGATACAAGCGTGGCGATGTGTTCACCGACCGCCAGAAGAAGCCAGTGGAAGGCAAGAAAGACTACGGCACCATCTATGCCGTGTTCTACGACAACCACGACGCCGAGGGCAACAGCATCGTGCTCTATGGCGACAACGTGCAGACCAGCCCTCAGGTGGTGGCAATCGCCAAGGTGCCAGACATCGACGACACGCCCGAGTGGACCCATTTCGACCTCGACTTCGTTTATAAGAAGGAGGTGGATGCCCAGAAACTCAGAAACATGGGCTACAGCATGGCCATCGTCTGCTCATCGAGCGTAGAAGGCGCCTCGTTCATGGGAGCCATCGGAAGTACATTGTGGGTGGATCAGTTCCGCATCGCCTGCGAAAAGGAATAAATGATTCTGCCAAAGAAGAATTCCAAGAGAGATTCTTCAAGAAGAAATATACAAAAAAAAAGAAGACAAGACAATGAAAAAGTCATTCATCATATCAGCCGCAATCCTATGCCTCTGCTCTGCTGAGGCATGGGGACAGAATCTGGGAGAACTGCTCCACAAATTCACCTACCAGGCACGCATCGGCTACAACCTGGGTGGCACTGCCCCTATCGGCATGCCTGCCACCATCCGAACCCTCCACAGCTACACGCTGCAGCCTAACCTGCTGCTCGGCATCGACGCCCACTATCCCCTGGACAACAAGTGGGGACTGATGTTCGGCCTGCACTTCGAAGGCAAGGGCATGAAGATTGATGCGGGCGTAAAGAACTACCACATGACCATGGTGAAAGGTGGTGAGCAGCTGGATGGCGTGTTCACGGGCAACGTTATAACAAAGGTTGACCAGAGTCTCGCAACTATCCCAGTGCAAGCCACTTACGACGTTACAGAGAAGATTCGCCTGAAGCTGGGCCCTTACTTCTCCTACGTCACCTCGCATAAGTTTGAGGGCAGCGCCTACGACGGTTATCTGCGCCAGGGCGACCCTACGGGGCCCAAGGTAGAACTGGGACATGAGGACGGAGAGCGTGGCGAATACGACTTCTCGGACGATATGCGCAACTGGCAGTTTGGCATCGACGTAGGTGCCGACTGGAATTTCTCGAAGCGCTGGGGCGGCTACGTGGGCTTAACCTGGGGCTTATCAGAAGTGTTCAAGAAAGACTTCCACGTGATAGAGCAGTCGATGTATCCCATCTACGGCACCATCGGACTGAGCTATCAGTTGAAATAGGAAATCTGCTCCAGAATATCTTATATATAATAATGTATAGGAGAGAAAAATCAATTATATCATAATAAAAGAAAGGAAAACTTATGAAGAAAATTTTTACTTTAGTAGCAGCAGCACTCTGCTCTATGTCGATGATGGCAAAGGACTACACCTGCCCTCTCGTGGTTAACATGATGGGAACGGACATGCCTGTGGGCGACATCAAGGTGAGCGTGGATGAGCAGAAAGACGGCAAATACACCATGAGCCTGCTCAACTTCAAGATGAACGAATTCATGCAGATTGGTAACATCGTTATCAAGGATGTAGAGGCTACCAAGTGTGGCAACGTGATCATGCTCAATGCAGCAAGGGATATCCAGATAACCAAGGGTGACGATGAGAACGTAGAATGGATGGGACCAGGTCTCGGCAACGTGAACATCCTCCTGAAGGGTGAACTGAAGGGCGATAATTTCAACGCCTGCCTCAATATTCCATTGGCTGGCAACATGATTGTTGGCGTAAAACTCGGCAAGAATTGCAACGAAATGGGTCAGTTGCCAAACGCCGGTTTCGAGAATTTCCACGAGGCATCCTATAGCAGTGCCAAGAGCAAGGAGCCTAATGGATGGCACTCTTTCATGAGCTCTACGGGCAGCATGGCAAGCATGGTTTCAGAAGCTGTACATACCTATGAATCTGCAGAGGTGCGTGAGAACGCAGCAGAAGACAACAAAAAGTGTGTAAAGATTGTCTCTACTCCTGTAAAGTTCATGGGCATGGTTATGGCTTCTGCCAACGGTACCATCACCACCGGTCGTCTGAAGGCAGGCGACATGAATGCATCAAGCAAGGACAACTGCTCATTCCTGGATTTCAGCTCTACAGATGTGGATGCCAACGGCGATCCATTCTATGCTGTGCTCAACAACAAGCCTGATGCCATGAAGGTTTGGGTGAAGTTCAAGGCTGGCGACGGCAACAAGAATCCTAAGGCTACCATCAGCGCCCTCTTGACCAACGGCAAGATGGCTCAGGACCCAGAGGACGAGCAGTATGCAGCCAACATCATTGCCCGTGCCCAGAACTCTTCTATCGAGAACAAGGACGAGTGGCAGGAGATTACTATCCCATTTACATACGACAATGCTGAGGAAATGCCTAAGGCAGCCCTGGTTACCATGTCAACCTGCGCTGTGCCTAGCGGCGGCAGCAAAAGCGAGACCAATCCAGACGTTTTGTATGTAGACGATGTAGAGATGGTTTACAATGCTGATGTGAAGAAGGTTACCATGGATGGTAAGGACATCACAAACGAGTTTGATGAAGCCGGAGAATTGGAGATTGAAGGCTACAATAAGAATTTGGATATCAACAACTTCCAGTTGGAGGCTATCGGTGCCGGTGCCTATGTTACGAAGAAGATTACAACCGATGGTTTTGATACCTACGTAAGCTTTACTGTTACATCCAACGACTTGAAGAACTGCGTAACCCGCACCATCACCCTGAAAAACTATACCACTGGCATCAAGAACGTTGAGACCCTCACCCTGCCAAACGGCGTGAAGGCTATCTACAACATGGCTGGTCAGCAGGTTACAGACATGCAAAGTGGCCAAGTTTACATCGTAAAGTATACCAATGGTGAAACCAAGAAGATGATTAAGAAGTAAATGAAAAATCCCCAGCCATCAAATGAATGATAGCTGGGGATTTTTTGCTTTTTATAAGTTATTCTTCTTGTTTCCAAAAGCTGGATGGGTTCTTTCTCATATCCCAAATATCTACGAAATGAACTTCATCCATCTTTTCGAGATAATAATAAATCAACTTAAAATTATTCATGAAATTAGCGCCTCGCAGCTGGTATGGAAAATCAGGAGCACCATTAAAAGGCGGCCTTCCTTCTGGAAAAACCTCCAAAAAACTCTTGATCTTATCAATTTCCGTCATCCATCTACGAGCCGTTTTTCTACCATAAACCTCATAAGCTTCTTCAACATACTCATGAAGTTTCTGTTCGAAAAGAGAGTGAATGATTACTTTAGCCATGGGAAATCCTGATAAAGACGTTCTTTAAAATCATCGTATGACTCCCACTTCGTTGGATCATCCGCAATGGTTTTACAATACTCAATGCTCTCCATCAAACTCTCCCAGGAGAAATGATTACCCAACTCCGGAATTTCATCTAAAACCTCTTTATGATTCTCGAAACCACTCATCGGCATAGGCACAGCATGCTCCATCACCGAAACACGATGAGTTGGCGTAGGCTCAGCTACCATATCCTCACCCTCATGCAAATCTATATGATATTTTTTTCCTTTCATAATAGTATGCTTTTAATTAACCTTGCAAATATACGAAGAAATATAATAATATGCAAGATTTTGAGAAATTATTTAATCATTCTTGAGGAATTTTCTATTTTCCAGGCACAAAAAAAAAGATTGCATCAGCGGAAATACTTCCAACCAATGCAATCTTCAGTTTTCTTTAATCTAGAGGCTAAACACTTTCTTACGAGAAAAATCACGGAAGAAAAGAGCCTAGCGTCGGATTTACTTCACCTTTGCAACGATAGCCTTGAAAGCCTCAGGGTTGTTTACAGCGAGGTCAGCGAGAACCTTACGGTTAATCTCGATACCAGCCTTGTGAAGAGCACCCATCAACTGGCTGTAGCTCATACCATCGAGGCGAGCAGCAGCGTTGATACGCTGGATCCACAATGCGCGGAATGTGCGCTTCTTGTTACGACGATCGCGATAAGCGTAGGTAAGACCCTTCTCCCAAGTGTTCTTAGCTACTGTCCATACATTCTTGCGAGCTCCATAGTAACCCTTAGTGAGCTTCAAGATTCTTGTTCTTTTTGCTTTTGATGCAACGTGATTTACTGATCTTGGCATAATTTTTTTTCTTTAAAAGTTCGACTAAAAAGTTAATAATTAACGGAGGCAGAGCAAGTCGCGAACCTGCTTCAAGTTTGAACGGTCTACGAGAGTCTCACCAAGGAGATTTCTCTTCTGCTTCTTTGTCTTCTTAGTCAAGATGTGACTGTGAAAAGCGTGATGACGCTTAATCTTACCTGTACCGGTGAAACGGAATCTCTTCTTTGCGCCGGAATTAGTCTTTACTTTTGGCATTTTTACTTTTAATTTTAAATTGTTATTTATTATAGCGATGGCAACGCATATACCAGGGCGTTACGCATCTTTTTTTTCTTAATCCTCTGTTCCTTCTGCGAGTTTCTTCAGGGCATCGCCGCCTTTAGCATTGGCGAGCAAGCCATTCTTCTCAGCATTAGCAGCGCGCTCTGCATCTGCAGCAGCCTTAGCTTCAGCCTCTCGCTTCTCACGGTCCATCTTCTGCTGGCTCTTCTTTGCAGTACCAGCCTTCTTAGGACTCATGTAGAGGAACATCTTCTTACCTTCAAGTTTTGGCATCTGCTCCACCTTTCCGTACTCTTCCAAATCATTGGCGAAACGGAGAAGAAGAACCTCACCCTGCTCCTTGAAGAGAATAGAACGACCACGGAAGAAAACGTATGCACGAACCTTGTTGCCCTCGTTGAGGAACTCCTTAGCGTGCTTGAGCTTGAACTGATAGTCATGCTCATCAGTCTGAGGTCCGAAACGGATTTCCTTAGTCTCCACCTTTACCTGCTTCTGCTTCATTTCCTTTGCATGCTTCTTCTGCTGGTAAAGGAATTTAGAATAGTCAACTATACGGCAAACTGGTGGTTGCGCATTAGGAGATATCTCGACTAAGTCAAGCTCTTGCTGACGTGCCAACTCCAACGCCTTACGTGCTGGCATCACTTCTGCTCCACCATCACTCACTACTCTCACGTCGCGTGCACGAATCTGTTCGTTTACGCGGTACTGATTTTTCATTTTGTCATTTTTCATTAACTATTCGATATATTCTTTTTTGTCTTTTTGATTAAACGGCTGCAAAGTTACGATTATTTTGTGAAACCACCAAATTTTCAGTGGGTTATTTTCATTTTTGCCCGCAGATTCTTTGTTTTTCTAATGGATTTAATGTTTTAACCCCACAGATTGATATATTTAATCCCGCAAATTGATATATTTTAGTCCCACAGATTTCACAGATTAACACAGATCTTTATGATAAAGAAACTAAATCTGTAAAAATCTGTGAAATCTGTGGGACTTAAGAAAACAATAAATCAGTGGGGACTAAGAAAAGCTTTCAATCCATGGGAGTATATCCATTGACTTTACGGAAGATTGATTTTCGTATATCTGTGGTGGAAAAATTGACCAATATTCCAAGATGCTTCTTCGCCACACGCAAATACGTAAGCAATTGCTTATGAAAGACATCTTTCATTTCTGCCACAGACTTCAGTTCGACTATGACTTTATCTTCTACAAGAATATCCAGACGGAAATCTACAGGCAAAACCTTACCATCATACATGACATCCAACTTTACCTGATTCTCTACCCTAAGTCCATCTTTGCGCAACTGATAGCACAGAGCTGCTTCATAAACCGACTCAAGTAAACCTGGTCCCAATTCATTATAAACCTTATAAATAGCTCCAATGATCTTATAAGATATCTCATTTTCTGTCATAACCAAACGATTTTAAAATCCTCCTTAACAAAAAAATCTCCCACAGACGTCACAGTTGTTACAGATATTCAACAGAACACACAAAAATCTGTGTAAATCTGTGAAATCTGTGGGACTAAACCCTCAACACAAAAAATCTGTGGGACAGAGCCCTCAACAGAAAAAATCTGTGTAAATCTGTGAAATCTGCGGGAGATTAGAAAATATCAATCTGCGGGATTACTCCTCAGCTGCCTTCAGCTGCTCTGCAACCTCGGCATTGATGCGCTGAGCGAACTCTTCCATGCTCATGGTAGCCTGTTCGCCACCACCCTGCTTACGCATAGATACCAAGCCCTCGGCACTCTCCTTCTCACCTACGATGACCATGTAAGGAACACGCTTCAACTCGTTGTCACGAATCTTGCGGCCAATCTTCTCGTTGCGGTCATCAACCAAAGCACGAACGCCCTGCTTGTCAAGATACTGACGTACCTTCTGAGCATAATCGTTGAACTTCTCTGAGATAGGAAGAATAGCAACCTGGTCTGGAGTCAACCACAATGGGAAGTGACCGGCGGTATGCTCGATGAGAACGGCTGTGAATCGCTCCAGTGAACCGAATGGTGCACGGTGAATCATCACAGGAGTCTTCTTAGAGTTATCCTCGGCTGTATACTCCAACTTGAAACGCTCTGGCAAGTTGTAGTCCACCTGGATGGTACCCAACTGCCAGCGACGACCGATGGCATCCTTTACCATGAAGTCGAGCTTAGGACCATAGAAGGCAGCCTCGCCAACCTCCTCGCGTGTCTCAAGACCCTTCTCCTTGCAAGCCTCACGGATAGCGTTCTCGCTCTCTTCCCAAATCTCATCAGAACCGATATACTTCTCTGTATCCTTAGGATCGCGGAGAGAAATCTGTGCCTCGTAGTTCTCGAAACCGAAGATCTTGAATACCTTCAAGATTACGTCAATTACATTCTCGAACTCAGACTTCACCTGATCTGAACGGACGAAGATGTGAGCATCATCCTGAGTAAATGTACGAACACGAGTCAAACCATGGAGCTCACCGCTCTTCTCATAGCGGAATACGGTACCGAACTCTGCAATACGCAAAGGAAGATCCTTGTAAGAACGAGGCTTACGAGCGTAGACCTCGCAGTGGTGAGGACAGTTCATTGGCTTGAGCATATACTCCTCATCCTCCTCCGGAGTCTGGATAGGCTGGAATGCATCCTTGCCATAGTGAGCATAGTGGCCAGATGTTACATAGAGACTCTTGCCGCCGATACCTGGGCAGATAACCTCCTGATAGTTGTAAGGCTTCAGGAGAGAACGGAGCAACTCCTGCAAACGCAGGCGGAGCTGTGTACCCTTTGGCAACCAGATAGGAAGTCCCTTTCCTACACGCTCAGAGAACATAAAGAGTTCCATCTCCTTACCGATCTTACGGTGGTCACGCTTCTTAGCCTCTTCGAGAATTACCAAGTACTCGTCGAGCATCTTCTTCTTAGGGAAGCTGATACCGTAGATACGGGTCATCTGCTCGCGCTTGGCATCACCGCGCCAGAATGCACCAGCCACACTTGTAATCTTCACTGCCTTGATAAGGCCAGTATTCATCAAATGAGGACCACGGCAAAGGTCGGTGAAATTGCCCTGGGTATATGTGGTGATGGTACCATCCTCCAAGTCCTGCTCAATATGCTCGCACTTGTAAGTCTGACCGTCAGCCTTGAACTCAGCAAGAGCATCAGCCTTAGCCACCTCCTTGCGAACCACAGGTTCGTTCTTTTTGGCAAGTTCCATCATCTTAGCCTCAATCTTGGCGAAATCATTCTCTGAAATCACCTGACCCTCGGCTGGCATCACGTCGTAGAAGAAACCACTCTCTACGGCTGGACCGAAACCGAACTGGATGCCTGGGTAAAGCTCCTGAAGAGCCTCAGCCAACAAGTGGGCAGATGTATGCCAGAATGTGTGCTTACCCTGCTCATCCTCAAACTTGTAGAGTTCTACATTTGCATCCTCATTGATAGGACGGTTCAACTCTACTGTCTCACCATTAACACCGCAAGATACAACGTTGCGAGCGAGAGCCGGTGAGATGCTCTCGGCGATTTGTAAGCCAGTTACGCCCTGTTCATACTCACGAACAGATCCGTCTGGGAATGTGATTTTTACCATAACAACTTAGTATTTTTATTAAATCGCCTGCAAAAGTACGATTTCTTTTTGTAACAAGCGAATAAAAATGCATTTATTTTGCTAAACTTTGCTAATACCTCTTTATATTAAGGGCTTTTAAGACCGAAAATGCTGAGACATTGAAGTTTTCATCTGCTTTTCTACCAACATTTCGTAACACTTTGTAAAATTCAGATACATTTTTAGCCAATAAGTTTTGGAGAAACAAATATTTTCATTATCTTTGCATCCGATAACGTGACAAAATGTAAAGAAACATAGAAAATGGCAAAACCAAAGATTCTCATCATCTATACCGGTGGTACCATCGGTATGGGAAAGGACCCGATGACAGGTGTATTGGAACCTCTTGATTTCAATCACCTCGTTTCTTCCATGCCCGAATTCAAGCTCATTCAGGCAGAAATCGATGTGCGAAAATTCGACCCACCTATCGATTCCAGCGACATGGATCCTATGCGCTGGGCAGAAATCGTAAGCATGATATCCAACAACTACAACAACTATGACGGATTCGTAATCCTTCATGGCACTGATACAATGGCTTACACTTCATCTGCCTTGTCCTTCATGCTTGAGAATCTGACCAAACCTGTAATATTGACGGGTAGCCAGTTGCCTATCGGTGAATTGCGAACCGACGGCAAGGAGAATCTGATGACAGCCATAGAGATTGCTTCTGCCAAGAATGCTGAAGGACGCCCTATGGTACCCGAGGTATGCATCTTTTTCAACGGCAAGCTGATTCGCGGCAACCGTGCCATCAAGATCAATGCCGAGGGATTTCATGCTTTCGAATCATTCAACTACCCTCACCTCTGCGATGTAGGAATCAATTTCCAATATCACGACCATCACATCCTCACACCGGATTACAGAAAGCCAATGGTTCCACACCTGAAGCTCGATCCGAACGTCATCGTGTTCAGTCTCTTCCCGGGTATCCAGGATAACATTGTGCGCCACGTGATGGAATCACCAGACCTCCGCGGCATCGTGATGCGTACTTTCGGTTCAGGCAATGCTCCTCACACGCCATGGATCATGCGTCTTCTGGATCAGGCTGCCCATCGCGGAGTAAACATCGTGAATATCAGCCAATGTCTTACGGGCAGTGTAGAGATGGAACGCTACGGAGCCGGCTTCCAGTTGAAAGCTGCTCATGTGATAAGCGGATACGATTCTACGGTAGAGGCTATGGTCACCAAGATGATGTATCTGCAGGGAAGATATGCAGATAACAAAAAGGTAAGAGAAAAACTGACTGAATCTCTGGCGGGCGAAATCTCTATATAGTATAAGGTGAAATCTTCATCCATATAATGAAGCAATAAAGTAAATGACAAACTTGCGATAGTGTACACGATTAAGCTACAGATTGATAGTCTGTCATTTACTCGCTCATTATGAGGTATTTAGCGAAAACAAAGAAAATTACCCTACAAAACGAATAGTATTGCAGGAAATATGCAGAAAACTTTTAAAGAAGGTTAAATATCGACAGATTTTTAGCCAAAAAACTTGTTGCATATCATTTTTTGTGTAACTTTGCAGCGTAGAAAAAAGTAAAAGATCAGTATCCTTATTAGATACCAATCCGTAATATAAATTAATAAATCAACAAAACCTTCAAATTATGAACATTAACAAGGTAAAGGAGTATGGTGAGTTCGTAGAAATTGCGGCTCCTGTAGAAAGAACAACAGCTGAAGAGTATCCAACAGTATTAGGCGGAGAAATTTGGTACAACTAAGAACTTCCTGCTAAGGATTCCTATCCTTTGTAACCGATAGTTTTTCCTTTAGCAGACTTGAAACAAGAGGCTATTTTTATTTGATTCTGAATATCTTATAATTTTTAGCAGACACATTAGTAGCTCAATGATAAAGGCTCAATCCTCGAATAAAATCGGGAACTGAGCCTTTATTGTGTTTATATCTTATCAACGAGATATACGAAATCGGATATTAGTGCTTACCACAGCAACCACCCTCTCCGTGATGATGCTCGTGCTTGATGCCGCCCTCTACAGCCTGATGCTGGTCGCGGAGCAGATCGTTCACGGTCTTCACTGGGTTGAATGTACCGAGAGGAACCTCTACGAATACTGTATTCCAGTCACTCATCGCACCATTCCAGAGACCTGGCAACTCGAGTGCCTTCAAATCCTTACCATTCTTACTCTTGCTGGAGATGAAACCGGTAGATGGGTCAACAAACTTAGGAAGATCGAAGGCATTGCCCTGGTAATCCTTGGTAGCGCAGACGAGATCTACTGGATTGAAGTGAGTACCCTCAGTAAACATCTTCATATACTCCTCGTTATTCTTGTCAATCTGAGAACTCTCCAGAATCTGAAGGCTTACAGTGCCATCCTGATTATAGGTAAGGAATGGACCACCACCAGGCTCGCCCACGTTCTTAACGACACCGCAGACACGCATAGGACGGTTCAACTTCTTACGCAGATAGATAACCAGTTCGGCATCCTCCAGCTCCTTGATATCAGCCTTGCGGCAGCAGAGGTCGCGCTGAACGAAGCGGATAATCTCCTCCAGCTTCTCATGGTTGTACTGACCGGAATCTAAAACCTTCAGATAATTGAAAGCCTGCTTCTGCAGAGTAACCAATACACCTGCAATCACCTGCTTCCAGGTAACAGTCTCAGCCTTCAGGCGATCAGGTACCACATTGTCAATATTCTTGATGAATACCACATCAGCATCAATCTCGTTGAGGTTCTCGATGAGTGCGCCATGACCGCCCGGACGGAACAGCAATGAGCCATCCTCGTTACGGAAAGGAGTATTGTCTGGATTGGCAGCGATGGTATCGGTGCTAGGCTTCTGCTCAGAGAAAGAGATGTTATACTTGATGCCGTAGCGCTGTGCATACTTATCTACCTTCTCGGCTACCATCTGCTTGAAGAGTTCCAGGTGGTCGTGAGAAACGGTGAAATGAACGTTTGCCTCGCCGTTGCTGCTTGCATAGAGCGCAGCCTCAACCAGGTGCTCCTCCATTGGAGTGCGAACCTCATCCTCATACTCGTGGAACTGGAGCAATCCCTTAGGCAACTGTCCGTAGTTCAATCCCTCTGGCTTGAGGAGATTAGCCACAACAGCCTTGTAATCGCCCTTCTTGATAAGGCACATAATGCCCTTCTCGTTGTTTACATGGCACTTATCACAGAGTGCCTTGCGGAAAGCAAACTTCTTGATATTCTCGAAGAATTGTTTTTCGAAGTCAGTAGTAGGAACATCGTATGGAGCATCGAGGAATGCAAACATGTTCTTGAACATGCGGCTTGCCGCACCTGAAGCAGGTACGAACTTCACAATCTTGTGACCCTCAGCCTTGTAGTTGTTCCACGCCTTCTCGTAGTTCTCTACTTCCTGAGCTGTAGGAGCCATGATACCCTTACCGATGGCAGCCGCACCCTCGAGTTTGAGGAATGGGAAGCCATTCTTGATTTGTTCCAACTGGTGTTCAATCTGCTGCTCGGAGATACCGCGAGCAGAGATTTGGTTTAGATCTTGCTGATTCATAATACCATATTTATGTTAAATTTACACTATATGTGCTACAAAGATAATAGTTTTTTCTGATAATCAGAAATATTTCCGCTTTTTTTTGTACCTTTGCATTGAAAATTTAACGAAGTAGGCGTTTTTTAACGCCGAATCGCCATTGTTTGTCAAATTTAAAATAGAATATTGCAACATGGTTAGTAAATTATCAAAAGAGCACGACAGAAGAACGTTGCTATCAACGTATCTGTACGGAGTATCAAACTTATTCATTAGTGGAACCGGAATTGGAGGTTTTTCCCCCTTGGTTACCGGCGAAACTATTGGCATTTACAATATCCTCTTCTTAGTACTGGGCATTGCCTCAGCACTCTTCCTTGCCTATAGTGCTAACAGAGTGATGAAGTATAACGATAAAAAATAATAATTATGGAGTTAATAACAATATTTATGGGGCTGAGTGCCGTAATTAGCGCCAGCTTCGCCATCTGGCTCAACACAAAATCAGGTCAGAAGTGGATAGACAGTTTATAACATATAGTATAAGTATTATGGAAGGATTTGCTTTAGTAATGTGTATAGGAGCTGTTATTGGTATGAGCTTAGCCATTTGGAGCTACACCAAATCTGGACAGAAATGGATAGACGAGTTATAACAACTCAATAAATATATCATCAGCAGGAGGGAACGACAATGAACGAAACACCTTTTAAATTCACATCCGAAGAAAAGGAACAGACACTCCAAATCCTGGAGCGCCTGAGAACCGCCGTGGGCGACACATTCAAGCCAGGCGATGAGCAGCATCTGCGTGAAGACATACAGCATGCCTTCATCAACCATCAGATTAAGCGCAATGTCTTCGGAATGAATCCAATACTCGCTGCCCTGCAAACCGCAGAAATCGCAGTAAATGAGATAGGTCTGAAACGAGATGGCATCATCGCCATCCTGATGCAGACCAGCGTCATCGATGGCTATCAGACCATCGAAGAGATACAGAAGAAATACGGAGATAGCGTAGCCCACATTATCAGTGGTCTGCTTCGCATCCACGATTTATACAAGCGCAACCCTATCATAGAGAGCGAGAACTTCAGGAATCTGCTTATCTCATTCTCTGAGGATATGCGCGTCATCCTCATCATGATTGCCGACCGCGTGAACGTGATGCGACAGATACGCGATACCAAACAGGAAGAGGCAAAGCATGAAGTAAGCGAAGAGGCAAGCTACCTCTATGCCCCACTCGCCCACAAACTGGGACTCTACAAGCTGAAGAGCGAACTGGAAGACCTCAGTCTGAAGTATCTCGAGCACGATGCCTACTATATGATAAAGGACAAGCTGAACGCCACCAAGGCTTCGCGCGATGCCTATATCGCCCGCTTCATCCAGCCAATCCAGGAAAAGCTCGATGCTGCCGGTCTGAAATATCACATGAAGGGCCGCACCAAGAGTATCCACTCTATCTGGCAGAAGATGAAAAAGCAGAAGTGCGCCTTCGAGGGTGTATACGATCTCTTTGCCATCCGTATTATCCTCGATGCACCAAGAGAGAAAGAGTATATGCAGTGCTGGCAAACCTTTGCCCTCATCACCGACATGTATCAGCCAAACCCAAAGCGTATGCGCGACTGGCTCAGCGTGCCTAAGAGCAACGGTTATGAAAGTTTGCATACCACAGTACTGGGTCCTGAAAACAAATGGGTAGAGGTACAGATCAGAACCGAGCGCATGGACGATATTGCAGAGCACGGACTCGCAGCCCACTGGCGCTACAAGGGTATCAAGCAGGGAGAAGGCGGTATCGACGAATGGCTTGCCAATATCCGTGCTGCCCTGGAAAGCAACGATGATCTGCAGCTGATGGACCAGTTCACCACCGACCTGAAGGAAGACGAAGTATACGTGTTCACTCCAAAAGGCGACCTGCTGAACTTCCAGAAGGGAGCTACGGTACTCGACTTTGCCTACTATATCCACTCCCGCATCGGCAATACCTGTGTGGGCGGAAAGATTAACGGAAGAGCCGTCACCTTCCGACAGGAACTTCATTCGGGAGATCAGGTAGAAATCCTCACACAGAGCAACCAGAAGCCACGCCGCGAATGGCTCAACATAGTGCAGACATCCAAGGCTAAGGCCAAGATTCGCCTTGCACTGAAGGAAACCCAGAAGAAGGACGGCCTCTATGCCAAGGAACTTCTGGAGCGCCGATTCAAGAACAGGAAACTGGAGATTGATGAGAGCATCATGGCGCGCATCATCAAGAAAATGGGATATAAGGAGAACTCAGACTTCTATAAGGATGTAGCCGAGGAGAAAATCGACGTGAACAGCATTATCGAGAGATACATAGAGGAGCGCGACCACGACCTGAACCTCACCAATACCAACAAGCCTGCAGAAAGTGCAGAGAATTTCGAGTTTGAGAATCCTACAGAGGAACTGATGAAGCAGAGCGACGATGTGCTGGTTATCGATGAGCACCTCAAGGGCATCGATTTCGAACTGGCTCATTGCTGCCACCCTATCTACGGCGACCCAATCTTCGGATTCGTTACCATCAACAAGGGTATCAAGGTACATCGCATGGATTGTCCTAACGCCAAGGAACTGCGCCGCCGTTTCGGTTACCGCATCGTGAAGGCGAAATGGAGCGGCAAGGGAACATCCAAGTATGCCATCACGCTCCGCATCATCGGAAACGACGATATCGGTATCGTGAGCAACATCACCAACATCATTTCCAAGGAAGACAAACTCATCATGCGAGGCATCAACATCTCTTCCAAGGATGGTCTCTTCTCTGGCAATGTTACCGTAATGATTGATGATGCCGGCAAAACTGATGCACTCATCAAGAAACTGAGCGCCGTGAAGGGCGTTAAGCAGGTAACAAGAATATAAAACCGGAATACAGAAATACATAAAAAAAAATCCCGCAGAGAAAATCTGCGGGATTTTTTTATTTCGACTTATTCAAGCGCTTGATCACAGAATAAGCATCATACAAACCAAGTTCTCCTGCCTTTGAAAGATCCTGGATGGCAGTCTGCTTATTGCCACTCTTGGCTCGTGCTATACCTCTATTATAATAAGCCTCTGCAAGGCGGTTATCAATCCTCAAGGCAATGGTATAATCATCTATTGCCTTTGAAAGTTCGTTTCTGCCTGCATGAAGATTACCCCTATTATAATAGATGTAAGCATTGTTGCTGTTCTGGCGGATGGCATCACTGAAATCAGCTTCGGCAGAATGGATGTTCAGAACACCCTTGCCCTCAGCCTTGTTAAATTCATCCATCTCAGCCTGGCAGACTGCACGCTGCCAGTAAGCCAAAGAGTTCTTGTCATCGAGCGAGATATAATAGGTGAAATCACTGATGGCAGCCTCAAAATCACGAAGTACACTATGAGCGATGGCCCTGCGCATCAGGAGACGTTTTCTAGTTTCATTATCGCTCGCCACACTCAACTCTGCCGAAAGTTTATCAATCATCGAGAATATCTTCATAGAACCATTCTCATCAAGCTGCTCCTTACTGCAAACGATATAAACCTTGTCTGCCTTGGTATGCTGATTGAGCGCATCAACCTCCTTGTCATAAGCCTGAACTCCATTTACATTCTGATTGTTTGGGAAATAAGAGAGCTGATACATCGGCAGGAAGGCGGTTTCTACCTGACGGTTCTGAACCTTACCACGATACTCGCTCTTATAGTTGTGTTCATACTTCGGTTCGTCATCTACTACCAGCGAAGCAAACTTATTCGGGTCAACCTCAGAGCGCTTACGCATCTCCTTCTTGGTCTTTGCACTCCATCTCGGCTGGATTCCGATATGCTTGTTCATCTGCGCCTTGAAGATACGGAATTCATCCATCTCTGCCTTGGCTGTCATGCCCAGGCGTCGGTAACAGCTGGCACGGTTAGACAAACCGGTCCAGAAGTTAGGGAACTGGTTGATAACCTTAGTATAATCCCTGATGGCTGCTCTCAGATTACCGGTCTTGTCATGCAATAGAGCTCGGTTGAAGATAGCCATGAAGTTCTGGGGTTCCATCTTGATAATGAAGTCGAAATCGGTGATAGCACGGTTATCATCACCCAACTGTACACGCATCAGTCCTCTATTATAATGAGCCAGGAAATTGTTCGGATCCAGCTCAAGGGCATTGTCATAATCGCTCATCGCCCCCCTGAGGTTATTCAGATTGATACGCGCCAAAGCACGGTTAATGTAACTGTTCACATTGTTAGGTTTGAAATGCAGACTCTTGGTCAGCGCCTCATCAGCCGTTTTCCATTCCTTTCTAGCCAGCGCCATATAGGCACGCGTAGTCCAGGCATCCCCATCATACGGATTGATCTGCAGACTCTTGTCAAGCCATTTCTCAGCCTGCACGGTATCTTTCTGATGCAGATACACTTCAGCCTTGAGCGAATAAGCATTCGACCAGTCTTTCCATTTTCCCACGATGGTATCCAGTTCCTGCTGCGCCGCCTCATACTTTTTGTTTTCCATCTGGCAGATAGCCCGGTTGAACCAGTAATTTCGGTTGCGCGGTTCCAGTCTGATAGCCTCATTATAGTCTGCTATCGCATCATCAAACCTGTTTTGTCTGATGCGACAGATGGCTCTCAAGTCATAAATATCATTGATATAGGGATTGAGATGCAACGCCTCGCTGGCATCACTTTCGGCACCCGTAAAGTCATCCAGATTAAATTTTGCCACACTGCGGTAATACCAAGGCTCATACAGATAAGGCTTGGCACCGATAGCCAGATTAAAATACTTGATTGAAAGGACGAAATCCTCATAATACAAAGCACTCCGACCGGCCGTAACAAGTCGGTCTACACGATATTGGGCAGAAGTCGACATGGCGCCCATTACCATAAAAAGAACTAAGAGAATCTTCTTCATCTGTTCGTAACTCTCTGAAATAAAACCTATTGAATGTAGAATAAAAAAATATAGTAAGCCCAATCGTCACGATTACCATGAAGCTTACTATATTTTCGGAAGAACTATCGACGTATCTTAGTACGATAGGCTGCACGGAAATTGCCCTTGATGATACTCTTGAGCTTTCCTGCTATCATGTTCTTGCGAAGAGGAGACACACGGTCAACAAACATTGTACCCTCCAAATGGTCGAATTCATGCTGCATCACGCGAGCCAGATATCCCCCTATCCACTCATCATGTTCATTAAAATCCTCATCCATATACTTTACATGGATGCGTGTAGGACGAACCACCTTCTCATTGATACCAGGAATAGAAAGACATCCCTCTTCAGAAGAGTCGGTATTTTCCTCATCGCGCTCTAGGATATGGGCATTGATGAAAGCATGACGGAATCCTTTATACTCAGGGAAATCCTCGCTGAGCACATCCAGGTCGATAACAACGAGGCGGATAGGCAAGCCAATCTGAGGTGCAGCCAGTCCGATGCCGTTGCTGGAATCAAGGGTTTCATACATATTATTAATCAACACCTTGAGATCTGGATAATCAGGTGTAATATCTTCAGCCACTTTTCTCAGCACTGGCTGACCATAAATATAAATCGGTAAAATCATTATCTTCTTGATTGCAAATAATCCTGTAATATGATGGTAGCACTTATCTCGTCTACCAATCCTTTATTTTCTTTTCTCACTTTCTTCTTTACACCTCCATCTATCATGGCTCTATGTGCCAGGACTGATGTAAATCTCTCGTCATAATATTCAATTGGAATTTCAGGATGAGCCTTTCGCCAACGGTTGTAGAAGTTTTCTACTCTTGCCAGGTTTTCACTTGGCTGCCCGTTAGGTTGCATCGGTTTTCCGATAACAATGCGCTCCACCTGTTCTTTCTGAATATAAGTTTCGATATAAGTGAAAAGTTCATGTGTAGAAACTGTGGCCAACCCATTGGCAATAATCTGCAATGGGTCGGTCACAGCCAGTCCGGTACGTTTTTTACCGTAATCTATTGATAAAATTCGCATTAATCTACGGATATCTTATCCTTATATAATATCAGATTACTTCTTAAGGAGTAACCAAGCATCAGGATACTTACCAGCGCGAAGCTGATTGCGGCTCTTGACAGCAGCAGCCTTATCAGCAAATGTAGAAGCTACCACGCGATACATGTTACGCTCTGTGTTCAGGGCAATCTGAGCATCGTAGCCAGCGCTCTTCAATGTACTAGCCAATCCCTCAGCGTTAGCCTTGAGAGAGAAAGAACCAACTACTACGCTATAGCTTGACAAGCCAGAACCAGAGATGAGAGATACATCCTCAGAACGAACAGTAGCATTATCAACCTCTGTCTGCTCATCAGAAGGAGCCTGAGTCTCGAGAGGAGCTACAACTGGTTCCTGAGCAACAGGAGCCTGAGCTGCCTGCTGTTCCTGCTGCTGAGCCTTCTCATATGCCTTCTTATATGCACTTTCCTTAGATGTACCACAACTTGCGAGCGCCAAAACTGCGCACATTCCCATGCTTAATACTGTAATTTTCTTCATAATTCTTATTCGTTTTATTGTTTATTATTGTTGTTCATTCAATATAAATTTCGCGTTATGCGTTTTTTACTCTGCGAAAATACAAAAAAATGCCCGAAAAACGAAGAATATGCCGCCTAAAGTTTGTTAAATAAGGCTATTAAAACATTTTTAATGAAAAATTAAGGCTAAAAGGCTTGTTTTTTAAAGAGAATTTAGTATATTTGCATTGTCAAATGAAAATGACAAGAAGATAATCGTTTAACGTTTAAAATTTATAGCATATGAAAACATTAGGTTACATTGGTGCTTTCCTCGGCGGTGCTATCGCTGGTACAGCACTCGGTTTGATTTTCGCTCCTGAGAAGGGTGAGGATACACGTAGTAAGATTGCAGGTGCAGTAGACGATTTCTGCAAGAAGCACGACATCAAGTTGAGCCGTAAGGACGTTGATGATCTGGTTGACGATATCAAGGACGCAGCTCCTGAGGTTTAATCATCACCTATCATGATGTTCTCTAACGATAAAAATGTAGAAACTATCGGGCAGCTCATTGAGGTGCTTAAACATTACATCGGGCTTCAGAGCGAATTTCTGAAGCTCGATGTTGTGGATAAGGTGGTACGCCTGCTTACAGTCATCACCATGACGGTGGTACTCCTGGGCTTACTTACGCTTACCCTCATTTACCTATCCTTTGGCGCTGCTTTTGCATTGGCAGACTTAATAGGTAGTCTGACTTTCGGATTCTGCATTGTTGCTGCAGTATACCTATTTATATTAATATTATTTGTAATTTTCCGCCATAAGTGGATCGAGAGACCATTGGTCAGATTTCTGGCCAGCCTCTTAATGGAAAAATAACCTCCTTTTCGCAACATGACAAATCATTCAGAAATCACAGAATATAATTCCTTAAACGATATCCGACTCAAAAAAGAGGCGATACGCAAGGAAATTGATGCCGATGATGCCAAGATTCAGACTTTATGGAACTCGCTTTTCACAAAACCTGAAATCCTGTCACGCAATGCGAGTCCTAGCAAGCGACTGCAGAGTTTGCTGCAGGTGGGAGCAGGAGCATTCGACGGTGCACTGTTGGCTTGGAAACTTTACCGGAGATTCAAACCTCGGAAGAGATGAATCATATACCGTTTTGGGGAAAGGAAAGATGCCTTGGAAAAAGATATTTTTTAGTCACCAAAAAGGGGATAAAAACAAAAAAGGGTCGCCGCTGCGACCCCAATACCTTGTTAACCTTAAATCTAATACTATGAAAAACACACATGCAAATATAGAAATAATCTATGATACTCGCAAATTTTTCTTAGCAAAAGACCTATTATTTTAGTTTAATTAACTTTTACCAACCAGTTTTTAAACCTTTTTCAATAAAAGTTTATCTATTTTCTACATATATCTCCATTCCATCGAAGCCAAATTCAAAGCCTTCGGGCAGCCTTTTATTCGCCTCATCGTGAAAACCTATCTGATGAGTCACATGGATAAAATAAGTATGTTTTGCTCCTATCCTGCGCGACACCTCAATAGCATCAGATACAAGCTGATGGCTGTGATGTGTTTTCTCAAATCTGAGTGCGTTAATTACGAGTGTTTCCACACCTTCCAAATAAGCATATTCTTCATCACCCATAGATTTCATATCAGTAATATAGGCAAACTTACCAAACCGATAGCCGAGAATAGGCATCTTATCGTGCATCACACGGACAGGAACAAACTCAATGTCACCTATCTCATAATGCTCATGCGGATGAATGGTATGCAATTTGAGTTTAGGAGCTCCCGGATAGAGTTTTTCTGCATTCTTCGGAAAGCAGTAAGGCATCGTATGAGGCAGCCCCGCAGTAACGATTTCATCGCCATAGATATTGATATCACCAAAGATACAGAAAGGACGCAAATCATCTATGCCACCAACATGGTCGTAATGGATATGCGTAACCAGGACGCCATCTATCTTCCTGAAAGGCACACGCAACAACTGCTGTCGGATATCAGGTCCGGCATCTATCAGAATACGGGTATTCTCCGTTTCTATCATTGCCGCACTGCGCAATCTTTTATCATGCGGATCCGTACTTCGGCACACCTCACAGTTACAACCCAACGAAGGAACACCGCCCGATGTGCCTGTACCTAATAAAGTTACCTTCATTAATTATCAAATATTTTTCTGAAAACAACCGAATTCTTCACTTCACATTCACTTCCGGATGAATCTCTATGCCAAACTTCTGCTTCACATCCTCCTGGATGGTCTCACAGAGTTTTACGATTTCCTCGCCCGTAGCACCGCCACGATTCACTAGCACCAGTGCCTGCTTATCATGCACACCGGCCCGTCCCAGACTCTTTCCCTTCCAGCCACACTGATCAATCATCCAGCCAGCCGGAATCTTTTCATGAGATTCATCGATGGTATAATGAGGCATACCCGGATAAAGAGCAACCAGTTCTTCGTACTTAGCTTTCTCTACAATAGGATTCATAAAGAAACTGCCTGCATTACCCAGCACTTTAGGATCAGGCAATTTTGCCTCTCTAATTTCTATGATGACGTCCCGAAGTTGCTGGGCTGTAGGCTCAGCAATATGCTTAGCCTCGAGCGCAGAACGGATATTACCATAATCCAGATCCGGACGGAAGGTCTTCTGCAAACGGTAAATCACATGCGTCACCAGATACTTATCCTTCCACTCATGCTTAAATTTACTCTGACGGTAACTATACTCGCAGTCAGCATTATCAAACACCACTACTCTACCCGTGGCTATCTCAACCGCTTCCACCTTATAAATAATATCCTTGGCTTCCACACCATAGGCACCGATATTCTGAACCGCGCTGGCACCTACTTCACCTGGAATAATACTCAGATTCTCCGCTCCATGATAGCCATGCTCTACGGCATAAGCTACCACATCATCAAACACCTCACCACTACCACAGGAAAGGAATACCCAATCCGGATTACACAAAGCATCATCCCCCTCTGCAGCTGCCAAAGTCTTGTTGTCTAGAACCTCAACACCCATAATAGCCGAATGGAGCACTGTACCTGCATAATCACCGGTCAGCAAGAGATTGCTGCCACCGCCCAAAATGAGCAGTGGCTGATCTGCCTCTGTCAGCAAGCCCACTATCTGTCGGGCTTCCTCAACCGATTCATACTCCAGAAATCTGCTGCATTTGGCATCGATGCCAAACGTATTGTGAGCCAAAAGGCTGTAGTTACGAATATCCTTCATATCTGGTTAAAACTATTACTACTAACTAAAAAGCTACATATTCAGTTTGATCAGTTCCCATTTTCCACCAATCTTTTTGAAAGTAAGAGAGGTTTCCATACCATTGGCAATACCACGAATCACGAAGATTTTCCGGTTGCTCTCGGTATATTTCTGACCATAGATTATATTGTAAATCATGCCGTGAGGCAGTTGAGGCGCAAAGGCAGGCCATGTTTCCGGGTCTATATCGCCTGTCATCGTACTGAAATCATCATCAGGATCAGGACCGGTAAACTTCACCGGATTATGGATATGGCGAGCCTGGAAAGCGGTATCAGTAGCAAAATGTCCGTAAAACTTCAGGAAACTGGCATTATTATTCTGATACATAGGCACGTAGCAGATGCTAGTCATCATCCACTGACCATTGATGCGATTAAACACAAACTGCTGAACTGTCTTTCTACTATAGAACACCTTTTCTATTACTACATGATCGATAGTAGTATCCTTCATCAGTTTCATCTGTTTCTGATTATCAAAAATCAGCGTGTAATAATCCTGGCGCATGAAGAAATGCTCCATCTTCCAATGTTTTTTTTCTATCTTCTTGGTCAGTTTCTTACCGTGATATACCGGCAGCGGGAAGACAATACGACTTTTCTGCAACTTTCTGTTAGCTGCAAAATTAAACACGAAATCATCAAAAAGCTCGTCAGCCGCCTTTGGCATCGGAGTCTCCTCTATCAGCTGTTCTGTAGAGTCCATCGCTTGGGTGTCGGCAATCACCGAGTCGGATGAAGCCGAATCAATGGCAGGCGCAGGCTTCTTGTCTGTGCATCCCACAGACGTGAAACAAACGATGGTAAGCACCGCCATTAACACCGTTAATAAACAGAGTTTTTTCATAAACCTATTAAATTTCTCAAATTTTCCATGCAAAAGTACAACTTTCTTTTGAATTATTTCATCTTTTAAGCAAAAAATGTTATCTTTGCAGTCAAAAAAGATAAAAATATAGATATGTTATTAGAAAAAATAGACGAACTCTTGAAAGAAGTGAGCACTTTGACTGCCCAAAACGCAGAAGAAGTAGAGCAGCTTCGAATCAAGTATCTGAGCAAAAAGGGCGAGATTAACGCCCTTATGGCCGACTTCCGCACAGTGCCAGCCGACCAGAAGAAAGAGGTTGGTGTAAAAATCAACGAACTGAAGAACGCAGCCCTTGAGAAGATCAACGGACTGAAGGAGCAGATGGAAGAAGCCGAGGCATCAAGCGATGATATCGACTTGACCCGTACCGCCTACCCTGTAGCACTTGGTACCCGCCATCCACTCACCGTAGTGAAGAATCAGATTATCGACATTTTCGCTCGCATGGGCTTTACCCTTTTCCAGGGTCCTGAGGTAGATGACGACAAGCACGTATTTACGATGCTCAACTTTGCTGCCGACCACCCAGCCCGCGATATGCAGGACACCTTCTTTATAGAGAAGACCAACAGCGACGACGTTACCAAGAATGTGCTCCTCCGCAGCCATACTTCTGGCGACGAGGCTCACTATATGGAAACTCATGAGCCACCTATCCGTGTGCTCTGCCCAGGCCGCGTTTACCGTAACGAGGCTATCAGCGCCCGCGCTCACTGTTTCTTCCATCAGGTAGAAGGTCTCTATGTAGATAAGAACGTAAGTTTCACCGACCTCAAGCAGGTGCTCCTTACCTTTGCCCGTGAGATGTTTGGTGCAGATACCAAGATTCGTCTCCGTCCTAGCTACTTCCCATTCACAGAACCTAGTGCCGAGATGGATATCTCCTGCAACATCTGTGGCGGTAAGGGTTGCAACTTCTGCAAGCATACCGGATGGGTTGAGATTTTAGGTTGCGGTATGGTTGACCCTCATGATCTTGAGGCTTGCGGTATCGACAGCAATGTCTATACGGGTTATGCCTTCGGAATGGGTGTTGAGCGTATCACCAACTTGAAATATCGCGTGAGCGACCTTCGTCTCTTCTCTGAGAACGATACTCGTTTCTTGCGCGAGTTTGAGTCTGCTAAGTAAAAGATACTCAACATATAAATTAATTAATGACTATGAAGAAAAATTTAACTAAACCTGTCATCGCAGTCCTGCTGGGCGCCTTGACATTCAGTTCTTGCATCGGCTCATTTGGCCTGACAAATTCCGTACTTGACTGGAACAAGAGAGCAACAGACAACAAGTTTGTAAACGAGATTATCTTCGTGCTTATCTCTCCAGCTTACGCAGTATGTTCATTTGCAGACCTTCTCGTTATCAACTCTATCGAGTTCTGGACAGGCGACAAGGTGATTGGCCAGGTAGGAACCACTAAGGACGTAATGGGTAAGGATGGTCGCATGTATGCCATCAAGACATTGAAGAATGGCTACGAGATTACCGACCCAGATGGTGAGAAATCATACTTTGTGTTCGACAAGAAGCACAAGAGTTGGTCATACAGCAAGGATGGCGATATCCGTGAGCTTTTCAGCTTCAACGAGGATGGCAGCATCCAGGCTTGTTTGCCAAGTGGCGAGAAGATCAACGTCCCAGCAGATGCCAATGGTTTATACCAGGTTCGCATGGCTATGAATGATGGTTTGTTCTATGCATTCAACAAGTAAATAATCATAACAATTCCAGCCCGATAAAAGTCGACTTTTATCGGGCTTTTTCATGATTCCCTTTCTCTTTTCCTAAGCAAGTTCATAGTTCTCCGTTCCCAACCAAACTCTCCTTTAAATGTCCAAACGTAAAAAAGTGTTTAAAGAAAGCAAAGAAGTGCCTTCACCACCCTTCACCCGTAACTCTCTGACCATCAAAAGAATCGCCAAAAAGGTGAAGGGTGAAGGTTTGAAAACTCTTTTTTATATATACGCGTGAAGGGTTAGGGTAAAAACCGAAAAAAAGACCCTAGGGTCAAAAATCGGAAAAACCCTAAAAAAAAGAATATAATATAAAGATTAAAAATACACCCTTCACCTTCACCTCCCAAAAATCACATTCAAAATCCTGTTCTGCATGCAACAGAAAATCATCTGCAGCAATCTGTGCCAGGATATATAATCAGGAGACAATTCTCTTTCGGAGATATCATTTTATCCTTCGGAGATATTTTCCTATTTATCGGAGATATTATTTTATCCTTCGGAGATAATTTTCTATTCTTCGGAAATATTTCTTCGAATTTCAAGACAAGGCATAAAAATATAATTTTCGCCAACTTTATTTCCCGAATCCACACAATTGTCACAAATCGCATAGCTATGAAACAGAAAAGAATGTATCTTTGCAGCATCAATCATAAAGGTTGATGTAGATATGGTCTCGTCATGACTGCCAAATCGGGCTGACGCAAATGCATTACAACCAGTGACATTCATCAAAACTTGCAACCATCTACAATATTTTTCAGTTTTTCTCGTTAATAAAAGTATGAAAAAAAGATTATTGATACTCACAATATGCCTCATCGCAACCATAAAGATGATGGCGCAGGAGTTTACCCTTCACGGCAAAGTGGTAGACGAGAACAACCAGCCACTGGAGTTTGCCATCGTTTCGGTGGCTAGCCAGGGAAAGACTGCCGTTACTTCGCTCAAGGGCGACTATAGCCTCAAACTGCATTCAGCAGACAGCGTGGTAGTCAAATTCTCATATATCGGTTTCAAGACAAAAACAAAAGTGCTGAGAAGACCGCGAGGAAAACAAACCCTGCAGGTGGTACTTCGCGAAGCATCCACCACCCTCGATGAGGTGAATATCAAGGGAGAGAAAATACAGTCGGACCAGATACAGGAACTGAAGACTAAAGACATGAAGATGACGCCATCTGCCAACGGAAATGGGGTGGAAAGTCTGGTTCAGCAACAGGCTGGCGTGAGTACCCACAACGAACTCTCTTCGCAATACAATGTACGTGGCGGAGCCTTCGATGAGAACTCCGTATACATCAACAACGTAGAAGTATTCCGCCCATTCCTGGTTCGCAGCGGACAGCAGGAAGGCCTCTCCGTCATCAACCCTTATATGGTAGATAAAATCGGTTTCTCAACCGGAGGATATGCTGCCAAATACGGAGACAAGATGAGTTCGGCTCTCGACATCACCTACAAAACCCTGAAAGCAAAAAGCAAGAAGCCTGTGGTTGAAGGAAGTCTGGCTGCCAGTCTGCTGGGTGCTGACGCATACATCGGTCTGGGAACCCAGAAACTTTCATGGCTCAACAGCGTGCGCTACAAAACTACCTCTTACCTGCTCGGTTCAATGGAAACCAAAGGCGAATACAAGCCAAACTATCTGGACTATCAGACCTATCTGAGTTACCAGCCCAACAAACGCTGGAAGCTTGACTTCATAGGCTACATCTCTGATAATCACTACAACTTCGAACCGGAAGACCGAGAAACGAAGTTCGGAACAATGGAAAACGTAAAGAGCTTCAGAGTATATTTTGACGGTCAGGAGAAAGACCGTTTCCTCACCTACTTCGGTACACTCGGCATTACCCGCCAGTTTACAGCCAACACCAGTCTCTCGCTTCTGGGCAGTGCTTTCTATACCAAGGAACAGGAGAAATATGACATTCAGGGACAATACTGGCTCGACGAAACCGAGACTTCAGAAAACCTGGGAGTAGGTACCTATTTCGAACATGCCAGAAACTATCTTACGGCTCGCGTGATGAGTGCCAAACTGATGCTCAAGCACAAGGTGAAGAAACATCAGATGGAAGCCGCAGTAAGTCTGAAGCGTGAACATATCGAGGAGAATTCTGTAGAATATGAGATGCGCGATTCTGCAGGATACAGTATTCCTCACAATGGCAAAGACCTCTATATGGTTTATTCACTGAAGGCTCGCAACGAACTGAATGCCAACCGAATGGAAGCTTATATCCAGGACACCTACCGTTTTTCGGGAGGAACAGCCGACAGTACCGGTAATGGACAGACACATTACACCCTAAACTATGGTATCAGAATGAGTCATTGGAACTTCAACAGAGAAACCATCGTGAGTCCTCGTCTGTCGCTCGCCATCATACCAGCCAACCACGAGAATACAACTCTCCGTTTTGCGGCAGGTCTGTATTATCAGGCTCCATTCTTCAAGGAATTGAGAGATACATCTACGGTGAACGGCATAACCATCGCATCGCTGAACAAGAAAATCAAGAGCCAGCGAAGCATCCACTTCATCGCCGGCTACGACTATAGGTTCAAGCTAGGAGACCAACGCTATAAATTCTCTGCCGAAGCCTATTACAAGGCTTTGAGCAATCTGGTTCCTTATTCGGTTAGTAACGTGAAGGTAGTTTATTACGGACAGAACGAATGCAGCGGTCATGCAGCAGGACTCGACTTCAAACTCTACGGAGAATTTGTTCCGGGTACCGATTCCTGGCTCAGTCTTTCGCTCATGGATACAAAGATGAAACTGGGTGGCAAGAGCATCCCTTTGCCTACCGACCAGCGTTATGCGGTAAACCTCTTCTTCACCGATTATTTCCCGGGCAGCAAGAAGTGGCGCATGTCTTTGAAACTCGCCTTTGCCGATGGTCTTCCTTTTGCAGCACCTCACAGAGAGCTGGAGACCAACAGTTTCCGTGCCACCGCCTATCGCCGTGCAGATATCGGTATGAGTTATCAGCTGCTCGACAACAGCCGCCGGGAGAAGAAGACCTTCCTGAAGAATGTGATGCTGGGGGTAGATTGCCTCAACCTCTTCGGCATAGACAACGTAAACAGCTATTACTGGGTGACAGATGTAACCAGCCAGCAATACGCCGTACCTAATTATCTTACCGGCAGACAGCTCAATGCCCGCATTCTTTTGGAATTTTAGGACCAAATAATAGTGATTTTTCACATTATTCTAAATATTTAACCGTAGATAGTTCGCTATCTGCGGTTTTTTTCGTATCTTTGCGCCCGAATTATGCGATGACGGTTCGTCCGTTCATTCCATGGATTCAGGAAACCATTCTATAAAGAATAAAAAAATAATACATAATAATCAATTATGAGCAAACAAGTAGAAAAGATTAAGGAGCTGATCGCTAAGCGCGAACAGGCTCGTCTTGGCGGTGGCGAGAAGGCCATCGAGAAGCAGCATGCACGTGGCAAATATACCGCTCGTGAGCGTATCGAAATGTTGGTAGATGCCGGCAGTTTCGAGGAGTATGATATGTTCAAGTTGCATCGTTGCACTAACTTTGGCATGGAGAAGAAGCAGTACCTCGGTGATGGTGTTGTAGCTGGTAGCGCTACTATAGCCGGCCGTCTGGTTTACGTATATGCTCAGGACTTCACCGTAAATGGTGGTTCACTCTCTGAGACTATGGCACAGAAGATCTGCAAGGTAATGGATATGGCTATGACTATGGGTGCACCTGTTATCTGCATGAACGACTCAGGTGGTGCCCGCATTCAGGAAGGTATCTGCGCCCTCGCTGGTTACGGTGAGATTTTCGAGCGCAACATCCTCGCTTCTGGTGTCATCCCACAGATTTCTGCTATCATGGGCCCTTGCGCCGGTGGTGCCGTTTACTCTCCAGCTCTGACCGACTTCATCATCATGAAGGAGCAGACTTCTTACATGTTCCTGACTGGTCCTAAGGTTGTCAAGACCGTAACTGGTGAGGACATCGATGCAGAGCACCTCGGTGGTGCATCTGTTCACGCAACCAAGAGTGGTGTTACCCACTTCGCTGCTAAGACTGAGGAAGAGGCTATCGAGATGATCAAGAGCCTGCTCTCTTACATCCCTAGCAACAATACAGAAGAGGCTCCACGCGTAGAGTGCACAGACCCTATCGACCGCATGGACGATACTCTGAACGAGATTATCCCTGAGGATCCTAACCAGGCATACGATATGTATAAGGTAATCGGTGCTGTAACCGATAACGGAGAGTTCTTCGAGGTTCAGCCTAAGTTCGCCAAGAACATCATTACAGGTTTCGCCCGCTTCAATGGTCAGAGCGTTGGTATCGTAGCCAACCAGCCAGCAGCTTACGCAGGTGTACTCGATGTAAACGCTAGCCGCAAGGCAGCCCGCTTCGTTCGTTTCTGCGATGCCTTCAATATTCCTATCGTATCTCTCGTTGACGTACCAGGATTCTTGCCAGGTACAGGTCAGGAGTACAACGCTGTCATCCTCCACGGTGCACAGTTGCTCTACGCTTACGGCGAGGCTACCGTGCCAAAGATCACTATCACATTGCGTAAGAGCTATGGTGGTAGCCACATCGTGATGGGTTGCAAGCAGTTGCGTGCCGACTTGAACTTCGCTTGGCCATCTTCAGAGATTGCCGTAATGGGTGCCAGCGGTGCCGTTGCCGTTCTCTGTGGTAAGGAAGCTAAGGCTAAGAAGGAAGCTGGCGAGGATGTAAAGGCATTCCTGGCTGAGAAGGAGCAGGAGTATACTGACAAGTTTGCTAATCCATATCAGGCAGCTCAGTATGGTTACATCGATGATGTCATCGAGCCACGTAACACCCGTTTCCGCATCTGCCGTGGTTTGGCTCAGCTCGCTACCAAGCGTCAGAACTTGCCAGCTAAGAAGCATGGCTGTATGCCAATGTAATATAGAAATGTTGAGTGTAGAATGTTGAGTTATATACAGACTCAACATAACAGAAGGGCGCAAGCCTAATTCAACACTCAACAATCAACACTCAAAATTAAAGTAAAAACGAATGGATAAGAATATTTATGCTGCAATTGCCATGGCACTCTATGAGTATCAGGGCAATAACGTACACGACAAGGAGCCTGGCATCATCACTATCAAGCCACGTCAGACGATGTGGAACGCCAAGTTCTTGAGTTTAACAGCTAAACCATAATGTAATAGAAATGAAAGAGTTTAAATATACAATTGACGGAAAAGAATACAAGGTTCAGATTGACGCTGTTGAGGGTAACATCGCAAGCGTGAACGTGAATGGCGAAGCTTACAAGGTTGAGATGGAACAGGAGGCTGAGCCAGAGAAGAAGAAGGTTGTGCTCGGTCAGCCAGCTGCTGCATCTGATGCTGCTGAGGCTACTCCAGCTGCCAACGTAAATACAGCCAATGCTGTAAAGGCTCCTCTCCCTGGTACTATCACCAGCATCGAGGTAGCTGTTGGTCAGGAGGTAAAGGCAGGTGATACTGTTGTCGTTCTCGAGGCTATGAAGATGCAGAACAACATCGAGGCTGAGAAGGATGGCAAGGTTACTGCTATCTGCGTTAAGCCTGGTCAGGCTGTGCTCGAAGAGGATGCACTCGTAGTAATCGAGTAAATCAAGAATTTGAGAATTATACTTCCGGATTCGGGATTATAATTCGGGTTCTTATAAAGAATATCAAAGGTCGCAAGCTATGATTGCTTGCGACCTTTTTCTATATATATACAAATCCCGCAGGACCATTCAGTCTCTGTCCTTTGGTTCTCACATATTTCAGGAACTCAACCACCACAGGGTTCTTGGGCTTACCGGCAGTTACGAGATAGAGATTCCTAGCTGGCGGTGCAGGATATTTTCCTTTGGCGATGGCATCCATCAGTTTATCCAGCGTATCATAGAATTTCTCATCTGCATCCAGTTTTCCATTCCCGTTTACGTCTATCGGAACAATGGCGATACCCTTCGTAGGCTTATGCGTCTTGTCGTTGTAGGCGTAACCGATGTTGTTGAATCCGATGCCGTTCACGTCCTTCTGTAGAGTTTCGGCAACGCCCGGATCTCCAAAGACTCCCGTTCCCTTCAGGTCTTCCTGCTTCTTGCCCAGGAAAGCTGCCCAGGTCTCGGCAGCACCGCAGGCATCACTTCGGGTGTAGACATTCATCTTCGTCTTTCCCTCCCAAATCGCAGTAGCCTGCTTCTGGCTCAATCCAGTCTTCAACAATTCCCGATATACCGGATTGCTGGCGTTGATGGTTGCCACCACGGCATCCTTTGCTACGGCATACGCCAGAGCACCTTTCTCCTTCTCCTGCGGCTTCAGTTCTCTACTCACCATCGCAATATCTACCTGGTCGGCAAGAACATCGGTAATTCCCTTTCCTGCTCCACCTGCCGAGATATCAATATCTACATCAGGGTGAAGACGATGAAACTCATCTGCCCACTGTATCGCCAACGGATAAAGGGCGAAAGCACCCGACAGCGTAATGTAACCGCTCAGCACCTGCTTGCCGTCAGCACTACGTTTTACCTCGCCTCTACTTCCGCAACTGGCTAACAGTAAGGATGTTACTACCACTATTATTCCTATGATTTTCTTTCTCATATCTATACCTTATTATATATATTACTAACTGGCTGCAAAGGTATAAAGATTATGCAGATGGGGCAATACCACAATCGTACCATTCCCATATACCACATATAGGGTATGAAATTACCCCATATAAGGTATTGCCCAATAAGCAAAATCGTCGTACCTTTGCAAACGAAAATAAGAAGTATAAACGCTGAGGATTACACCTTATTATATATAGGGAGTATGAATCTTAAAATATAGGAGATTTAGATATGACTACAAAGTTTGTTCACAACAATCATGCACAGCTCGACACAAAGAACTTGAATGTATATATCAATGGTGCACAAATCTTGAAAGATGTAAATGTAAGTATTCCTAAGGGAAAGATTACTTGCATCATCGGTCCTTCTGGCTGCGGCAAGTCTACGCTTCTCCGTACCTTCAACCGATTGAACGACCGCGTGGAAGGTTTGAAGATGAATGGAGAGGTGAATCTCGGAGACAATAACATCCTCGAGGCAAGCAGCAGCAAACTTTCAGAAGTGCGCCGCAACATCGGTCTTGTTCCTCAGCGTCCATGCCCTCTCCCTATGAGCATCTACGACAATGTGGCTTACGGTTGCCGCATCCATGGTATCCGCAACAAGAAGAAACTGGACAGCATCGTAGAGCATTATCTCAAGGCAGTAGGTCTCTGGGAGGAAGTAAAGGATAGACTGAAGAGCCCGGCTTCCAAGTTGAGCGGCGGTCAGCAGCAGCGCCTCTGCCTGGCACGCAGTCTTGCCGTTGAACCGAGCTATCTCCTGGCAGATGAGAGTACTTCCGCCCTCGACCCTATCAGTAGCAAGAAGGTGGAGCAGCTCTTCACCGAACTGAAAAAGGATTACAGCATCGTGATGGTAACCCACACCCTTCGCCAGGCTCTCCGCATCGCCGACCACGTCATCTTCATGTATCTGGGTGAGGTGATTGAAGAAGGAAGCGCTGAGGAAGTGTTCCATCATCCAAAGCACGAGCTGACACAGGAGTATCTCAATGGCGCTTTCAGCTAAGGAGACGGGGCATACAGTTAAAATGAATATAACAACATAAAATTGATAAGAATATGGCACAGATTATTGTAAACGACGAAAAGCAGGAAGTATCTCTTCCTTTGACATTGGCAGAACTCATTAAAATCAACAAGGTGTTCCAGCCAGAAATGGTAACTATCCAGGTGAACGAGGACTTTGCTGAGAAAGAAGACTATGAGAAGATTCAGCTCAAGGACGGCGACCATGTAGATTTCCTCTACTTCATGGGAGGAGGCACCTGCTAAAAAAGTAAACAAGTAGTACAATAAAAGGCTTATTAGGCAGTTCTTATATATAAGATTACGTCGGTCGTTAATGTACGTTTTTTGTATCGTTGACGCATTTAATAAGTTACAGTATTCATCCATAAAAGAAATCAGAAACAAGATGATAGATTTAACAGAAGAACAGATAGAGAGATACAGCCGCCACATCCTCCTTCAGGATGTAGGACTCGAAGGTCAGGAGAAACTTCTCAACGCCAAGGTACTCATCATTGGTGCCGGTGGCTTGGGCTCTCCAGTTGCCCTCTACCTCGCTGCAGCAGGTGTGGGACATATCGGTATCGTGGATGCTGACGTGGTAGACCTCAGCAACCTGCAGCGCCAGGTGATTCATCAGACCAAGGATCTGGGCACTCCAAAAGTGGAGAGCGCCAAGGAGAAAATGATTGCCATCAATCCGGATGTGGAAGTGACCACTTATCACGACTTCCTCGATTCTCACAATGCCGAGGAAATCATCAAGCCATGGGATTTCGTCATCGACGGAACGGACAACTTCCCGGTAAAGTTCCTTATCAATGATGCCTGCGTACGTCTGGGCAAAGCCTTCTCGCATGGCGGCATCCTGAGATTCCAGGGACAGACCTTTACCCACTTGCCAGGCACGGCATGTTACCGTTGCTTCTTCAAGGAACCACCTCCAGCAGGCGTAGTTCCTACCTGTAGTCAGGCAGGCGTTCTGGGAGCCATCGCCGGTATGCTCGGAACCATTCAGGCAGCAGAGGCTTTGAAGTACTTACTCGGTGTAGGCGATTTGCTCACCGACCGATTGCTCACCTTCGATGCCAAGACGATGAACTTCCGCACCATCAAGGTGAAGAAGCGTGCATCCTGCGAAATCTGCGGCGACCACCCTACCATCGATCATCTCATCGATTACGAGCAGGCAGCCTGCGATTTGAAGCACCACTAAGATTTAGTGATTATTTACTAGTAATTATTTTTGCTATAGCTTATGAAGATTAACGACGACGTAATCAAGGTTATTATCGAGCAAGCTAAGAAGGATGCGCCCATCGAGAGTTGCGGACTTCTGTTAGGCAAGGATGATGTGGTGACGGAAAGCTACTGGATGGAGAACATCGACCATAGCGAGGAGCATTTTTCCTTTGCTCCGAAAGACCAGTTTGCGGCTCTGAAATACGCCCGAAGCAAGGGCTTGAAGATTCTCGCCAACTGGCACAGTCACCCAGCATCGCCTTCCCGCCCTTCGCAGGAAGACCTTCGGCTGGCTAACGATCCCAACATCCGTTATGCCATCCTCTCATTGCTCGACGGAAAGATTCACCTCAATTCATTCAAGGTTCTGAATGGAGAGGTGGTGGATAAGGAAGTTCACTTCGAAAGTGAATGATGGGAATTCATCAGATCCCCTTGAACAATTTAAAAACGATACAAGAACATGTACAGAATACCTTCTACATTAAATGGAGACTTGGACTATACCCAGTCACTCATCGACCAATTCAAGGCGGGCGAGATTCAGGCAGGTCAGTTGAAGTCGAACCGTGTGCCTATGGGCATCTACGAGCAGCGCAAGAACCAGCACTATATGTTGCGTCTTCGCTGTGCCGGCGGTCTCGTCACCCCAGAGCAGCTTGCCAAGATTGCCTTTGTGGGTCACCAGCTCTCCACTTCGCATCTCCACGTTACCACCCGACAGGAGATTCAGATTCATAATGTTGATATCGAAGATGCCATTCCGGCTCTGAAGAAACTGGAAAAGGTGGGCATCTCCAGCGCAGGTGGCGGTGGAAACACCGTAAGAAACATGATGGTGGATGACCGGAGCGGACTCACTGCCGATGAGGAATTCGATGTCTATCCATACGTGGAGGAACTCACCTCCCGACTCATCGCCGAGAAAGATTCGTTCACGATGCCTAGAAAATACAAGGTGGCGATAGATACCAGTGTGGCTACAGCCAACTACTCCTACATCGCCGACCTGGGTCTGCAGGCTCGCATCAAGGACGGACAGCGAGGATTCAGAGTGCTCATCGCCGGTAGTGCAGCCAGCAACGCCCACACCGGTTGGGAGGTATTCGACTTCCTTCCAGAGAAGGATCTCTACCGTGCAGCCAAGGCATTGAAAAACTGGTTCCATAAATACGGAAACAGAAGAAACCGCCACAAGGCACGCATGAGATACGTGTTCTACAAATACGGAACAGAAGAAGCCAAGCGATTGTATCTCGAAGAGTTTGAGGAACTTAAGAAAGATGGTTCAATCGATTTCGAGGCTCCGGCTTTGCCATTGGAACATCACAAGCCCAACTTCCCTGCACTTAAAGCTCCAACCGATTTTGAAACCTGGAAGCGCCGTTACGCTCACAAGCAGACCAATGCCGAGGGCCTGAAAGAGAACCTTTGGTATGCCTACATCCCATTGCGCCACGGCAACAACTCCACGGATTTCTTCGCAGAAGTAGCCGAATACCTGGGCAACTATGGCAACGATGTAATCCGCTTCACCAAGAAAGAGCAGATTCAGGTACGAAATATCCCAGAGGAATATCTCACCAACATCTACGCCTTCTTCAAGAAACTGGGCGTCTATCAGATAGATTATCCTGTGGTGGTTACGAATCTCACCTGCTGTACGGGAGCCGATACCTGCCGCCTCGGCATCTGTTTGCCAAAGGGTGCCATCGACGGTATCGCCAAGCAACTTCTCAATAGCAATCTGAACCTCGATGCCATTCCTGACTTCGAACTCCGCATGAACGGCTGTACCAACATCTGTGCGCTAGCCACCTGGGGAGATTTAGGATTCAGCGGGCGTGTTGGACGCGTGGGCGATGACCCATATCCTGCCAACACCATCTGGCTTCCGGTAAAGGGCAAACACGAGATTGACCTGCAGCAGGGTTATATCGCCGCCAAGAAGATTCCGGCATTCGTAGAGGATTATCTCCGTGATGTGATAGCCGAACAAGCCAACTATACCGATTATTACGACTATGTGGCAAAGAGAGGCGTGAACATCGTGAAGGAACTGATTGCGAAATACAAGGAGGTGGCTCCGTATTCAGAAGAGCCTGATACCTTCTTCGATTTCGGAGATGACGAGAAGTTCTCGCTCATCAAATACGGTAAGGCAGAGTGTTCAGCCGGACTCTTCGATATCATCGAAATCGACCAGGATACCATCAGAGAGAAGCGGAAGGAAGTGGAGCTATTGATGGGAAATATCCCGCAAGGCATTCCGGCAGATTTGCAATCCGACGGCAAGCAAGCAACCGGCAAGATAGAGAAACTCCTCCACGACATCGTGTTCTCGGAGAACCGGATGCTGCTCGTTACTCGTGGTCTCGACCCTCGTACCGATAAAGATGTATATAATGGATTTGAGAAGGAATTCATCGCTGCCGGCATCATCCCTCAGAAGTTCAAGGTATTGACCGATAAAGCAAGGAACAACGAATCATTGATAGCAGAGAAGCCGCTTATCGACGAGCTCGCCAATCTGCTCAACGATCTCTATCAGAACATGGATGATTCGCTTCAGTTCAAGCTCCCTGCTGTTCAAAATCCCACAAATTTCACAGATAACACAGATTCAAAGGGAAAATCTGCGGAATCAAATTCGAAAGAAGAAAAATCTGTGGGACAAAAGAGCAGAAGCGAGAATGAAGAAGAATCTGTGTCATCTGTGAAATCTGTGGGACAAAAGAGCAGAAGCGAGAATGAACAAAAAACATCTGCGGGAGAACTAGAAGCAATCTCCCCTGATGTGAAGAAGGATTTCCGAGGCGTGATGTGTCCGATGAACTTCGTGAAGACGAAGATTGCTCTCACCCCAATGCAGAGCGGACAGATTCTGGAGATTCTCCTCGACGACGGTGCTCCTATCGAGAACGTACCGGGAAGTGTGAAGAACGAGGGCCATACCATCCTCTCTACCGAGAAAGTAGAAAACTACTGGAAGGTTCTCATCAAAAAGAAATAAAATTCAATCTATGTCTAAATGGACTATCTTCCAATAACGATTAAAATCGTCTCCGCCAACATACTCATCGTTGGCGGAGGGAAGGTAGCGACCCACAAGGCTCAGATTCTCGCCCGCTTCACCGACCAAGCTACGGTGGTGGCACCAGAGATTACAGATGAGCTCAAGGCACTACCCTTCCAAACGAAAGAGAAGGCTTTCGAGCCGAGCGACCTGGATGGCGTGCAACTCCTCTTCGTCTGCACAGGCGACCACGAGTTGAACCATCAGATCAAACAGCTCGCAGCCGAACGGCATATCCTGACCAGTGTCTGCGATGATCCGGCACAGTGCGATTTCATCTCGCCCGCCATCTATCGCAACGACAACCTCACCATTGCCGTGGGAAGCGATTCGAGGGATGTGAAACGAAGCATCCGAGTAAGAAACAGAATAAAAGAGTTGATAGAAAATGATACATTACAAATCGATTGACCAAAGCCAGTTCGCTGAAGGAACCGACATCAAGGAGCAGGAAAAAGTCTTCGATGATTTTCTACAAGATACACTCTTGGAAATACAAGGAAGTCATATCAACAAGACAAATAGAATTCCCCATCATGTGCATATCAGCAACCAGCCCGATGAGGAAGTTCCTTATATTTTCCTGAAGACGTGCAACCGCAGCGAGATATACTATGGCGAAGGCGAAGTTCCCGATGAGGTAGCCCGCCATCTCTTCCGTGTGGTATCGGGCTTGGAATCAGCCATCGTTGGCGAAAGAGCCGTTCAGGGACAGGTGAAGGAAGCATACTATACCGCCAAGGCTCAGCGCCCGTTAACCGCCGAACTCCATCGCCTTTTCCAAAGCGCATTGCAGGTTGGCAAGCGGGTTCGCAACGAAACCGAGATTTCCCATGGTGCCGTATCCCATAGTCTTGCAGCCCTCGAGATTATCGAATCTTTTGGGAATGTAGATTTAAGGAACGCGAGAATCACGATTATCGGTGTCAACAAACTGACTGCCGACATTCTGAAGTTCCTTCAGAACAAAGGAGCCAAGATGGTGTTCCTCGCCAACCGCAGTCAGATCAAGGCACATTGCCTTGCCGATCCGCTCGGCATCAAGGTATATACGCTGGATGAGAAACAGGAGTTCCTGGCACAGACCGATATCCTCATCAGCGCCACCTCAGCCCCTCATCTCATCATCCGCAAGGAAGACATCCCAGAGCAGAAGCAGTTGCTCGCCATCGACCTCGCCTTCCCTCGCGACATCGATTCCCGCCTCAGCGAACTCCACAACGTGCAGCTCTACAACATCAGAGACGTGGAGAAGAAAGTGCGTGAGAACATCGAAGTGAGAGGAGCCGAAGTAGAGAAAGCCGAAGCCATCATCGAAGAAGAGATTCAGGAGATGCAGGAGGCTTTGGAAAGGAGAAAGAAATATATTTCATAATAATTTTATTCATAAACTTAACCGACATTTTTAAAGATGAATAAAAAGATTAGAGTTATTGCAAGAGGCAGTCGTCTCTCCCGACTGCAAGTAGAGGAGGTTTTCAAGAACTTCCCGGAACTCGCCTACGAGATTAAATACTTGGAATCTTACGGCGACAAGAACCAGCAGATTTCACTTCTGAACGGTGAAGCTCCTGCTGATATCTTTACGAGAGAACTCGATGATGCCATCCGTCAGGGAGATGCCGACATCGCCATCCATTCAGCGAAAGACCTGCCTTATCCTCTGCCTGAGGACATCGAGGTCATCGCCCTCTTCCCTGCTTTCGACACCACCGATTCGCTCGTGAGCAGAGACCACAAGAAACTGGCAGAACTCCCAGCCGGCAGTATCATCGGAACCAGCAGTCCGCTCCGCAAGAAAGGTTTAAACGAATTGCGTCCAGACTTGACTATCAAAGGTATACGTGGCTGTATTGAAGAAAGAGTTCAGCAGGTAAAAGATGGCAAATACGATGCTGCCATCGTTGCAACCTGTGCCCTGAAGCGACTCGGCATGGAGGATGAAATCGCCGAAGTGCTCCCTTTCCCTACTCATCCATTACAGGGCTTCCTTGCCATCACCGCAAAGAAAGGAAGCGACTTGAAGCAGGCATTCGCTTCTAAGAGCATTCTCGATAAACAAGGCTCCGTATACCTCATTGGCTTCGGTCCCGGCGACCCGGACCTCCTTACCATCAAGGCAGCAAAGGCCATCGATGCCGCCGACATCATCTTCTACGACGACCTCATCGACGATTCCTATCTGGCAGATAAGAAAGCCGAGAAGATCTACGTGGGCAAGCGTGCCGGCTATCATCACAAGGAGCAGGCAGACATCAACCGCCTTCTGCTCGATGCAGCACGAGAGGGAAAGAACGTGGTTCGTCTGAAAGGTGGCGACCCGATGATCTTCGCTCACGGCAGCGAGGAAATCGAATACCTGGAGAGTAATCTGATAAAAGTGAATGTCATCCCAGGCATCACCACAGCCTCAGCTCTTGCCGCATCCCAGAAAATCAGTCTCACCCATCGCGACTTCTCATCAAGCGTTGCCCTGGTCAGCGGTCATACTCCGCAACCCGTAACTCCCGATGCAGAAACATTGGTGTATTATATGGGTGCCAAACAGCTGCAGACCATCGCTACCCAACTCATCGACAAGGAAGGCTGGGCATTCAACACCCCTGTTCTCCTCACCTACAACGTGAGCCGCCCCGATGAGCAGACCTTCGAGACCACCCTCTGGAATCTGAGAAACGGCGAGATGCAGAATCTCCCGACCCCTCTCATCGCCCTCATCGGCAACGTGGCAGGATTGAAGCATCATCAGGCATCGGATATCAAGCCAACGCTCTATACTGGTACACTTCCTGCCATAGAGAAGCGCAAGGCAGATTACACCTATACGCCGCTGATAGAGATTAGTTATCACCCAAGTTATTTTACGAAAATCCTCGAAGATAATTATTGTAAGCAATACGATGGAAAATGTTTTACCAAGTATTGTGAGTGGGATGAAAGTCAAGCTTTATATTATATCTTTACAAGCCAATATGGCGTTGAAGCAACACTTGAAGACTACGATTTGATATTCAAAGAGCAAGAAAAGCATGTGTTTATCTCCATTGGTGATACTACGACAGAGGCTTTACATAAGGCTGGCGTCAAAAATGTTATACAGGTAGAGCAAGACAATCGCTATGGGGTGATAGAATGGTTCAAAAAAGAGAAAGAAAGACTTGATGCTGCAAGACCACAATACGAGCATTCTTTTGAATTGTTTGAAAAGATGGATTTAGATAATTATGATCACGAGTTAGCAGACTTCGTGTATCGGTATGAAAATAGATTAGTTTTCTATCCTCATTCATCTCTGTCACCAGAAGACATTCCTTTGGCTTTACAGGAATTAGGTTTCGACGTGTTAAGCGCCATTGTTTACAACAATGAACTCCCGAAGAATCCGCGCCTTGTGAATCTCAACCATTTCAAGCGCATCGTCTTTACATCGCCTTCTACCATCGACAACTTCATCAAGTTGTATGGCAAGTTGCCTGAGAACACCGAGTTCATCACCCGTGGTCCTATTACCCAGGCGCATCTGGAAGAAGTATTAAATAAATAATATAAAACAGACATAGATATGAAAAGATTTAGAGAATTACGTAAAGACCAGGCTACTCGCGACAAGTATGCCGATGTATCATTGAGTGCCGCAGACTTCATCTACCCTTACTTCGTAGTAGAGGGAGAAAACCAGAAGGAGGAGATTTCCACTATGCCAGGCGTCTATCGCTTCAGCATCGATACCCTTCTGAAGGACATCGAGGAAATCAAGAACCTCGGCATCAACAAGGTGCTCCTCTTCGGAGTGATTCCTGATGAGCAGAAGGATGAACGAGGCAGCGCAGCCTATGCCGATGATGCCCTCATTGCCCGTGCCGTAAAAGCCATCAAGGCTGAGTTTGGCAAGGACATCATCGTCTTCACCGACGTCTGCCTCTGCGAATACACCAGTCATGGTCATTGCGGACTCCTGCATCATCACGATGTAGATAACGATTCCACTCTCCCATTGCTCGCCGAAGAAGCCTACGTTCATGCCAAGGCAGGCGCCGACTTCGTTGCTCCATCAGCCATGATGGACGGACAGGTAGAAGCCATCAAGAACCGTCTTCGCGAAGGTGGTCTCGACAAACAATGCAAGGTATTGGCATATTCTGCGAAATACGCCTCAGCCTTCTATGGTCCTTTCCGAGATGCTGCCGATTCAGCTCCAAGTTTCGGAGACAGAAAGAGCTACCAGATGGACTTCCGCACCCACGACCAGGGGCTTGATGAGATTGCAGCCGATATAGAAGAAGGAGCAGACTGGACGATGGTGAAGCCAGCGATGCCATATCTCGACATGATAGCCCGCGGCGTAGAGAAGTTCCCTAACATCCCGATGGTAGCCTATCAGGTAAGCGGTGAATACTCGATGCTCAAGGCAGCCGCCAAGCTCGGTTATCTCGATGAGAGCCGTGTAGCATTCGAGAGCCTCATCGCCATCAAGCGTGCCGGTGCCCAGTACATCATCACCTATTATGCCAAGGAGATTATAGAGAAGGCAGAAGATTGGCATCTCGAAATAGGATAAAAGAAAAGAGAAAAAGAAAGAGAAAGAAGGAAGAGGAAAAGAAAGAGGAAGAAGAAGTAAGAAAGCAGGAGAACCAAGTCCCCCTCTCGTCCCCGTTCCCAGCGATTCCATCGCTGATCCCCCTCCTAAAAAGAACCAAGAACATGAAAGAAAGAAAAAACTCAGCCGCCGCTTTCGAGCAGGCAAAACAGATAATACCTGGCGGAGTAAATTCGCCAGTAAGAGCCCTGAAGAGCGTAGGAACCACCCCGCTCTTCGTCCGTGACGCCAAGGGTCCATACATCTACGATATCGATGACAACAAGTTTATCGATTTCTGCATGTCATGGGGCGTCTTTATTTTAGGTCACAACAACGACAAGGTGAGCCGGGCAGCATCCGACGCCATCTTCCACGGAAGCAGTTTCGGCATCCCAACCCTTGCCGAAACCACCCTTGCCGAGAAGGTAAGAGAATCATTCCCATCGATGGAGCGCCTTCGCTTCGTCAACAGCGGAACCGAGGCTACCATGTCGGCAATCCGTGTGGCTCGTGGCTTCACCGGTCGCGACATCCTCGTTAAGTTCGAGGGCTGCTATCATGGTCATGCCGACCATCTTCTGGTAAGCGCCGGATCTGCCGTAGCCAAACTCAACAATGCATCATCAGCCGGAGTACCAGCCGGTTTCACCCAATACACCGTGGTGCTTCCATACAATGATACCGAGGCTTTGGAGAAGTATTTCGCCGAGAATGGCGACAAGGTAGCTGCGCTCATCATCGAACCGGTAGCCTGCAACATGGGTGTGGTTCCTCCAACCCGTGAGTTTATCGAGGCTACCCGCAAGGTTACCCGGGAGCATGGCGCCATCCTGATATTCGATGAAGTTATCACCGGTTTCCGTCTCTCTTATGGCGGTGCCCAGAAGCGATTCGGCATCACTCCGGATATGACTACCATAGGAAAGATTGTTGGTGGCGGCTTCCCTGCCGCAGCCTTCGGAGGTAGAGCCGACATCATGAGCGTGCTGGCACCAGAAGGCCCAGTTTATCAGGCAGGCACCCTGAGTGGCAACCCGGTAGCGATGGCAGCCGGTTATGAAACCTTGAAGCAGTTGGGCGAACCGGGTGTTTACGAACTCCTGGAAAATCGCAGCAACCGCTTCCTCTCCCGTCTTGAGAAGATAGTAGAAGGCAAGGGCATCCAGGTAAACCACGTAGGCACGATGTTCACGATGTTCTTCAACGACCAGCCTGTCCGCAACTTCCAGGACACCAAGAAGAGCGACCAGGAACGTTTCGCCCGCTATTTCCGCAACATGCTGGACCGCGGCATCTACGTAAGTCCATCGCAGTTTGAGGGCAATTTCATCTCCCTCTGCCACACCGATGAGATTCTCGACTACGTATTGAAGTCGATAGAAGAGAGTATCGAATAAACACATATAACAAAAAGCAAAGTCACAATACCCAGCACCATCTGCCGGATATTGTGACTTCGCTGCAAATGTGAAGAGAATCATCAAATTGATTCAAAATGCATAAGGGGGAAGTAGATTCCTCTATATATTGCCGAATTAAGCGCCAGAAACGCTATAGAAAGCTGTTTGAGACTATATTCCTGTCCAAAAAAGTATTTCACTTTTAAAAGATGAAATGCTTCTTGGACAAGAATTAAAGTTCAAAAACAAGCTATGCAACTTAAAATTGGGTACCTTTTTCAGTGCCCTCCCTGGGCTAGGAGCTTTTGGGTCTTCAGCCCGTGCTTGAACCACATGAAAAAGTTCAATGATTTTCTTCTTAACCAGGCATTTTATACTCATGTCTAAGCTTCCAGATAGTTCATCATATCCTCCAATGTAACGAAGTTCTTGACATTCCCCTCCTTTACATTGAGAATAGCCTTATCTAACTCTGATTGTAACTTTTTCTTTTGTAATGTTGCATTCATAATACGATTAAACAATTAAGTTTGATACATTTATTCAGAATAAGGCGTTCTCATATGCTCATGCTTCCATTGCTCAATAGTTTCTTCATCTATCAAGCCCTTATCCCACAATTCATTTGCGGCATCTATTGCTTTTTGCGCAAAATAGCGACTATCTGTTGGCATACCATTATCCTTTTTATCTAGCATAGCATTACCCCTTCCTCTTCTACATTATTATAAAAAGGACTGCCCTTTTTGCTCTGCCAATCCTTCATCGAATACACTATCGGGTGAATCATCTGATTGATCTGCCATCCCAATTCCCAAAGAGGATAGGTGTAATTATCATGATCCTGCTCATCTATCTTATCCTTGTTCAGAAGCACAAGGATGTCCCAGTCGGAATCTGCTTTAGCATCCCTTCTAGCCCTTGACCCGAAAAGGATAACCTTGGCATCTTTCGGCATAATCGACTCCGCTTTCTTCTGAATCGACTTGAGTACCTCATCTTCAAGATGTTCCCTTGTTATTGTCGTCATAACACTATCATTTAAATTACACCGCAAAAATACGAAAAAGAATTGAAACTAACAAATATTCTGAGAGATATTTGCATTTATTCTTTCCTCTTCACCCAAACCTTATGGCTGCCGCGGCCTAGTGAATCTATCGGCGAAGTATCATCTTTGATAAAATCCATCAATTATGTAAAAAGAATCTACTTTTTGTGATTTTTCTTTTCAAAAAGTTTGTTTTATCAAAGAATCTTTGTATCTTTGCAGCAACAGAACTCGTTTGCATCCCATTAGAACTGCAAGCGAGTCATTTTTTATATATAAGACATATGAATCAGAGACCAAGAACCATACAAGAACAATTGACCAGACTCAAAGAAAAGGGAATGGAATTCAATGATGAACAAATTGCTATTTCATATCTAGCAAGGATTAGCTATTTTCGCCTAAAATACTATTGGGTGGATATGTTGGATATTAATACTAGGCATTTCGTCAATGGTACAAGTTTTAATACAATCATAGACCGATATGAGTTTGACAAAAAGTTGCGCAATATTCTTTTTGGAGCAATTGAAATCCTGGAAGTGGGATTACGTACAAAATTCATAACAACTCTTTCGTTGGCAACAAATACAGGATTATGGTATTTGGATAATTCCCTTTTTGAAAACCAGCAGTTTCACACAAACCTGGTGCTGGATATGAAATATGAGTTCGCTCGAAATTCAGATCCTTTTGTTCGACAGTATATTTTAGACCATCCCGATTGGGACAAAAATACATTGTCCGGAGCTAATCCTGACGCGTGGATGATTTTTGAAACTGCTACATTTGGAACACTATCTAAGATGTACAAAAACCTATTGAATCAATCTCCATTAAAATCAAGAATAGCAAATGAATTTGGTTTATATTCTGCCCGAGAACTTTCAAGTTGGTTAGAAGCTATTTCTGTCTTACGAAATATCATTGCCCACCATTCAAGAATATGGTATAAGATATTTTCTAAGAAACCGACAAATATAAGCCATCATAGGAATGAATGGATGCATTCAAACTTAACAGAGCACCAGCGTAAACGTGCGTTTGGCGTAATATCCTGTCTTTTATATCTGTGTAATGCTATATGTCCAAACAACACTATCAAAAAGGATATAAAGGAACTTTTTGCTTCATACCCAAACATTCCTATTTTTATGATTGGCTTCACAAGAGCATGGGAAGAAAATCCTATTTGGAAATAAATATCTCAAATAAAAAAGAGCTGTCATCTGTGGTAACTATCATAAATGACAGTTCTTATATTCTAAGCTTTTGCCCTTTACCTTTACGCTATGTTATTCTTTCCTCTTCACCCAAACCTTATGGCTGCCGCGGCCTAGTGAATCTATCGGCGAAGTCTTGTCATTTGTCAGCTCCTTCAGTTCCATAGAGGCGGAAGTACGGCTCAGGTTGTTGATGGAGGCATAATCGCCTAGGGTGAGGACTCCGTTCTTTTCTATCACCTCCAGGGCTCGGGCGATGCGTTCTTCCCTGGAATACAGCTGCTTACGGATAACCTTTACACCACCCATATCACGCTCCAGATCACGGTCGGTTTCACGCTTCACATCCTTGATAAACTCAGGAGACGCCTTGAAGTTGATGTCTTTCACTCCCACCTTGCGGTACGTCATCTTATCATCTGGATTCAGAATTTCCCTAGGCTTCTCATCCTCGAAAGCGAGGGAGAGAGAGAAGGTGCCGAAACCTTCCAGATTCACGTTGTACCCCATGGAGAGCATGTCTGTCAGCATATCAACCACATCGGTCAATACAGCCTCCGTGGTACTTTCCGAAATACCGCGATGGTAGTTCTGCATCATCTTGACGAACTCTTTTCGGGATAGTGTACGGTTGGTCACCATCTTGGGATAAACTCTGCGCTTGCCATCATAGCGCATATCCCCCATTTCCTGCAATTTGTACTTAGCCATATCAGTTTCCTTTCCTACTTTAGTTTATTAGTATTTCTTATTGCAACAGCCTTTACATCCTTTAGTATTTATTGTTATACTTAAGAAGAAAAGACCACAAACCTAGGAGAAAAAGTATTTAATCCTAGGAGAAATCTCCGTTCATAGACACTGAACCGACATTCAAAGTCTATGAACCGCCGTTCAAAGACACTGAACGGACATTCAATGTTTATGAACGAAGATTTCTACTATGCAAAGATACAACTTTATCAGATATAAAACAAGACTTTTCCTGAATATCTTTACTTTTCAGGTCATAATTCTTCGTTTTTTGAGCTTATTTCTTTGCGTATCCCAAATAATTGTGTTAACTTTGTAGTCAGATTGCAAACCAAAGGCTAAAGGATTGCAAACCAAAGGTCAAAGGATTGCAAGCAAAAGGCTAAAGGATTGCAAACCAAAGACAAAGAAAAAGACTAAGATTAGACATCCTTATGAGTATGAAGATATTAGCAACCAGCGACTGGCACCTGGGCAACCTGTTTCACGGCAACGACCGTCTGCCGGAACACAAGCATTTTCTGAAATGGCTCCTGGAACAAATCGCTGAACAAAAGCCCGATGCTCTCCTCATCGCAGGAGACATCTTTGATAACGGAAATCCATCGGCAGCGGCACAGACCGTTTATTACGAGTTTCTTGCCGATGCTACCCAATTGTGCCCTAACATGCAGGTCATCATTACCGCCGGCAACCACGATTCCGCCAGCCGACTGGAGGCTCCCCGTCCGCTGCTCACCCGATACCACGTGGAAATAAGAGGAAACGTAAGGAAAATCTGGAAGCAGGGAGAAAGCGAGGACGATGATAAAACCGGCGGACATTGGATCTATTCCTTCGATGACCTCATCATCCCCGTAACCAACGAGGCAGGAGAAGAAGTCATCATCCTCGCCGTACCTTTCCTAAGAAGCGATGTGGTGCAGAACGTCAGCTACTCGCAGGGAGTCAACGACTTTCTGAGAGAACTGACGGCTGAGGCTCGAAAGAAATACCCGGGCAGGAAGTGCATCATGATGGCACACATGTACGCCAAGGGTTCGGATATCGCCAAAAAGGATGCGAGCGAGAAAATCATCATCGGCGGACAGGAGGAAGTGGACCTGGAAGGATGGAACGACCATCCCGACTATATGACTTGCGGACACATCCACAAACGGCAACATATCTGGAACACCGACTGGGCAAGATATACGGGAAGTATCCTCCCGATGTCGTTTGCCGAGAAAGACTACACCCACGGCATCGACCTCATCACCATAGAACATGGAGAAGAGGAGGAAGGAAAGGAAACCGGCAAGAGCAAGGAATGGAAAGTAGATTTCCTGGAATACAAGCCTCGGCACGCCCTCCGCATCCTGCCCGAAGATGAGGAAGAGCTGACCTTCAAGAAATGGCAGAAGCTCATCAATTCTGAACTCTCGGAAAGAACTGACGGCGAACTGAGCGACCATTTCGACTACGTGATGCTGAAGGTGAAACAGGAGAAACTGACCAGCGATGACATCAAGGAACTGGAGAAACTCGTCAACGAAAAGGATGCCGTGCTCTGCAAAATCCAGCGCATCATCCCGCAACTGGACCTCTCCACCATCCAGGGTTCCCAGCACATCACCAGCATAGAAGACATCATCAACCGTCCTCCGCTCGACACGCTGAAGGAAGCCTTCGCCATCAGACACAACGCTCCGATGAACGAAAGACAGGAGAAAATGTTATCCGATTTATTAACGACATCATCATTATGAAATTCCTACAACTCGAAATACTCAACCTCGCTTCGCTTGACAAACAGGGTGGCGAGGTCATCAACTTTGAAGAAGGTGCCTTAGGCGAGAGCACCATCTTCAGCATCGTAGGTCCGACGGGAAGTGGTAAGTCTACCCTACTCGATGCTATCTGTCTGGCTCTCTACAACCGCGCCCCTCGCTACCCCAGGAAGAAAGGCGACAAGAACCAGAACATCGAGATTTTCGGAGCTGCCGATGCCAGCGAAAGTAACCGTCTGGCTCCTACCGACAGTAGAAACATCCTGACCCGTGGCAAGAAAGAGGGTTACAGCAAACTCACCTTCCTTGCCAACAACAGCAGCATCTACCGCGCAGAATGGCACGTCAGATTCCAGAGAGTGCGCTACGAGAACGCCAAGACTGCGCTCTATAAAATCATGAGAAACGGCGAAGAGATGACGGAGGAAACTGCCGACTGGAACGAGCTGCCGAACATCATCGGACTCGACTACGACCAGTTCCTCCGTACCGTACTCATCGCCCAAGGCTCGTTTGCCAACTTCCTGACGGCGAAGGAAAACGAGCGGTACGAACTCCTGGAAAAACTCATCGGATGCGAGGAAACTTATACGAACATCGCTACTGAAATCAAGAAGGCGAAAGACCAGGCGACGGATGCCTACAACCAGATGGCTGCATCGATGGAAGCCGTAAAACAGAACCTGCTGAACGATGAAGAACTCGCCCAACTGAAGGAGGAAATCGCCCGGTTGGAAAAGGCTGAGAAGGAACTCGACAGCCAGTTGCAAGCCATTTCGAAAGACCTGCAATGGTTTGAGGAAAACGATAAGCAAATCAAGCAAATCATTATCTGCCAGACTGATATGGAGCAAGCAGCAGATGCCATTAAAGCGATGCAAGCCCAGATTCTCCGTCTGCAGTTGCACGATGAAGTACAGCCTGCCGTCAACCTACTGCAGGAAGTAGAGCGACAGACGCAAAGCATCCACGAACAGGAAGAATACATCCTGAAAGCGGAAGGAAACATCAAAAGTCAAGAGTCTGCCATCAGCGAAAGCGAGAAAACTCTCGCCAGTCTGAAGGAAGCAGTAAGCAAGGCACAGGAACAGCTGGAAAAGGCGCTGCCGGTCATCGCTGAAGCAAGAGCGCTGAAAACCAAAATGGAAGCAGCTATGCCGAATCTGAAAGAAAAGAAAGAGGCATTGGAGTTGGCACAGAAAGAGAATCAAACTGCCCTGAAAGACGTGGAGGAAAACACCCGAAACATCCAAAAATGGGAAGCAGAAACGGAGAAAGCGAACCTTGCGCTCAAAACGACAAAGGAAGAGATTGCCAAGCAGAAACAGGTTCTGCACGAAGCGACGCAAGCCGCTGAACAGGCTTGGGAGAAGGAAAGAAATAAGACTGCCAGACAGAATATAGAGGAACTGCAGAGCCATAAATCGGCAGCCGAAAAGAAACTGCAGGATGTCCAGCAAGCCATCAAGGTTGTGGCTCATCTCGATACTGCCACAACAGAAAAGCAGAAGAATGAGGAGCGAATCCAGGTCTTGGACAAGAGAAACGCAGAGATAGATGAAGCCCTGGGCAAGTTGACCATCGAGGCGCTGACCCAAGAGACTCTGACGCTGAGAAATGCCTATACCCTCATGGTGAGTGAGAAATGGGAGATTCATCGTGCCAACCTGACCGAAGGCAAGCCTTGTCCGCTTTGCGGCAGCACGACCCATCCTTATCATACCGACAACAGACAGTTTGAGGAAGCCACCACGGAACTCTCGCAACTTCTGAAAGCCAAGGAGGATCTGCTGAAACTGCAGCAGAAAGAGGAGAAGGATCTTTCCGGCGAGAGAAAACAGAACGATGGCGAAGTACAGACGCTCCAGAAACAACAGGAAAAGCTGTCGGGTGAAATCGCAACTTACGAAGAGGATTGGAAGGCGCTCATCGCCCAGTATCCAAAGATTCCGAAGGCTGAGGCAGAACTGAAATCGCTCTTGCCTATCTATGAAAACAAGGCGAAAGATGCGAGCAGCAAACTGAGCCTGTTTAACAAGATTCAGAAAGAGATAGAACGGCTGACCCAACTCAAGGACAAGGCTGTGAAGGATGAAGCTGCGTATGAAAGCAAGGCTTCTACTATACAGAACAAAGCCCAAGAAAACACTTCAACCTGCGCCACGAAACTAGCTGAGCAGAAAGCACTTACCGCCAACCTCATCTCGCAGCAGAAGAGCAAGGAGGAGGCTTACGTGAAGGCCCTTCAGGCATGGAATAGCGCCAAGAAGGAAATGGAGGAATGGCAGGAGAAATATAAGCAGATTCTGAATGGAGAAGAACCTGATGCGGCTGAACAAAGACTGACAGCAGCAAAGGATGAGGCAACGAAAGCAGCAGATACTCAGAACGAGAATATCAACAAACTGAAGGCTGAACTCGCCAACAGTAAAGGTTCGCATCAAACCATGCTGTCTCAGAACAAGACGATGAAAGAGAATCTGCAAGCGAAGGAAAAGGAACTCGACCTTTGGATTGAGGAATATAACAAGCAGCTTGAAGAAAAGAGCATCGAAGGAAAAGACTCCGAAGAGGAAGGCATCGAGGTAAGAAGCATCGAGCCAAGATTTATCGACCAAAATACCATCCGGGAGATGCTTCACTCCGCCGAAGACTGGAACGCCATCCGACGGGAAAAGGACGAAAAGGAGAAAGCCGTGGCTTCAACTACCGCCCTTTACCAGAGCGCAGAAAAGGCGCATCAGCAGCATTTGGAACATCAGCCTGCCAAGTCCCGTGATGCTCTCCTAGCCATTCAGCAGGAGTATCAGGAGAGAAGTCAGCGCAACGAACTGATTGCTGCCAACGCCAGGATGCAGAACCATCAGGAAGCCGTGAAGCAGTTGGGTGACAAGGCTGAGGCTCTGAATCTCGTAACACAGGAAAAGGACGACTGGACAGCCATCACGGATGCCATCGGAGCAGACGGCAAGACGCTGCGCAAGATAGCCCAATGCTATACGCTCAGTTTCCTGATTGCTCATGCCAACCAGGAAATCAGAAAGTTCAACAGCCGTTACGAACTGCAGCAGGTAAAGCATTCGCTGGGCATCAGAGTCATCGACCACGACCGTGCCGACGATATCCGAGACACCACCTCCCTATCTGGTGGCGAAACCTTCATCGTGAGTCTCGGTCTCGCCTTGGGCCTGTCGGCATTATCCTCCCGCAACATCTCCTTCGAGAACCTGTTCATCGATGAAGGCTTCGGAACCCTCGACCCCGATACCCTAGCCACCGTCATCGACTCCCTCGCCATGCTGCAAAGTTCGCAAGGCAAGAAGGTGGGCGTCATCAGTCATACCGACACGATGAGCGAGCGCATCACCACCCAGATAAGGATTATCAAGAATGGCAACTCCGGCAGCAGCCATATCGAGATCTATCCGTAACAGAACGAAATATCTGACGATAGCAAGTTATGCTCTGAATAACTCCAAACCATTCGAGTTACTTTAGAAAGCACTTGCTATCGTACAGAAATATATGTATATTATAATACGTTTTATACGTCATTCATTCAATACTACCCAATAACCATTCTTGCGACCTCCTTCACGTTTCAAGACCTGAAATTCTTCCTGTAAAGACTTTAGTTCCTGAGAAATCTTTCTTGCAGATATGCCCATCATTCTTGCTAATTCTGGTATTGTTAACTTAGCATTCTCAGACAACGCTCCCATGATAAGCATCTGTAATTCAGACAGTTCTTTCTTGCATTCTTTCTTGCATTCTTTCTTGCATTCTTTCTTGCATTCTTTACCAATAGGCACACCGATATAGTCTAAATTACATGGTATATCTATTAAGAAATATGTACGTTCCTCATCGGTCTCAATTATTGCACGAGGCGAACCGTTTTCCTGCAACTTCTGCTGAATAGTAGGAATCCCCGTAGCTCTACCCTCTGTCAAATTCAATTCCTTTAAGAACTCTCCCAATCGGCGGTTTGTGTATCGACGAGAACGAAGCATACGAGCTTCTTTTATAGCCTGCATAGATATTGTGTGATTAGGTCCTCCAAAATTGAGAATACTAATCTTATCTGGTTCGATAGTTATCTCAACAGGTTCTCTTTCAATATAACTGCGATGATAAAGGCTGTTTACGACAGCTTCTTCCAAAGCTTGATAAGGATAATTATATGTAACAACGGAACGTTCTGTATCCTCTGGCTTATGAATTGTCTTCTGAATAATATTTGTCTTGAGATAATTCATCGTATCACGAATCATCTTAGGCACACAACCCCTTATCGGTGCAACCTCTATCATATTATCAGGATCTTGTAATCTCCCCTTAGGGAATATCACGATTTCAACCTGGGTCATTTTGAAGAATTTCTCAGGATGCTCACAGAACATCATCGCAGCAACATTCTTGACCTTGAAGCCTTCTGGGGTAGTTTCCAACAAGTCCATTTGGTCAAGAACTATTTTCAAGTTTTCACCCGATAGATCTTGATCTGCCAAATCACTACCTACTTCAACAAGAAAGTCTCTCAACAAAGTAGCCGAAATATCCCTAAGACTTATCTGATCATTGCCACGGTCGTCAAAAGGAGTACGATTAGCCAAATTTATCAGCTCACGTTCATACTCATCTTTCGGCACAATGCTACTACTATTATAGCGGATATAATAGTTGAAATCCTTCTGCTTTGCAGTAATACGATCAGGCACCTTATATGGACGGCGTTCTCCTGCCGTCACTTTGATTACAAGAATAGTCTTGCCATCAACCTCTTCAATGAAAAGACGAGGTTGATAGTATGGACGGATAAGATTATTGTAACCAACCATATCCTTCTCTATCTGTTCTATCAAATTAGGATTAACACCTAAAACAGGACGAACAGCATGACCGCGTTCTTCCTTTACACCAACAATGATATACCCACCACCAGTGTCTTCAAAATCATTGGCAAAGGCACAGATGCTACGATATATTGTATCTGGATTCCAACCTTCCTTGTATTCAAGCTGGTTGCTTTCTACTGCACTTCCACTAAGAAGGCTTTCTATATTTATCGGTAATGCCATGATTTATTAATTTTATATCGTACAAATATACTCTTTTTATTTGATACTAACAACTTCTTTATAATTATTTAGCAATAAAATGAAGATACTATTTTAATTGGTCTATACCAATTACACCTTATTATATATAGGACACACATCCTTATCCATCATACATACCATACGTTTGGCAGCCTTATACCAAATGTATGGTATGTTCTTTACACCCTGTATGGTAGTCTTTTTACACCCCATGTGGTATTGCCCAAGTGGGGAAATCGCAGTACCTTTGCACCCAGAAAATAATAATAAAAAAAGACATAGATTATGGACAATAAGACTATCAAACATCTCAAGGAACTGGAGGCAGAATCTATCTACGTGCTCCGCGAAGTAGCTGCCCAGTTCGAACGTCCAGTCATCCTCTTTTCGGGTGGCAAGGATTCTATCGTGATTACATATCTTGCCTACAAAGCTTTCTATCCGGCAAAGATTCCATTTCCTCTGTTGCATATCGACACGGGACACAACTTCGAGGAAACCATCCAGTATCGTGATGAACTGGCAAAGAAACTCGGAGCCGAACTCATCGTGGGCAGCGTGCAGGAAAGCATCGACAAGGGAAGAGTGAAGGAAGAAACAGGTTATTATGCTTCACGCAACAAGCTGCAGACCACTACTCTGCTCGATACCCTGGAGAAATATAAATTCGATGCTGCCATCGGTGGTGCCCGAAGAGATGAGGAGAAGGCTCGTGCCAAGGAACGTTTCTTCAGTCATCGTGACGAATTCGGACAATGGAACCCGAAGAACCAGCGTCCTGAGCTCTGGAACATCTTCAACGGCAGAAAGAACATGGGCGAACACTTCCGTGTGTTCCCTATCTCCAACTGGACGGAGATGGATGTATGGCAGTATATCTTCCTGGAGAATATCCCGATGCCTTCGCTCTACTTCACCCACGAAAGAGAGGTATTCAACCGCGACGGACAATGGCTCGCAGCCCTGCCTTGCATCAAGCGCAAGCCTACAGAAGAAGTGGTAAAGAAGCTGGTTCGCTGCCGCACCATCGGTGACATTACCTGCACCGGACTCACGGAATCGAAGGCGACTACCGTAGCGGATATCATCGACGAGATTGCTTCTACACGCGTGACTGAACGTGGAGGAAGAGCCGATGACAAGCGAAGCGAAACGGCAATGGAAGACCGCAAGAAGGCGGGATACTTCTAATTTTCAATGTTGAATGTTAAATGTTGAATGTTGAATTAGCATAGCAGTCATATACAGCAAACAACTTAACACTTAACATTTAACACTTAACATTTAAATCAAGGTGAAGGTGAGGGCGCTAGCCCATTTAACATTTAACACTTAACATTTAAAAGAGAACAAGATGGAATCTACAAGAGGTTATTTAGATATGGAGCTGCTCCGCTTCTCTACTGCGGGCAGCGTGGACGATGGAAAGAGTACTTTGATAGGAAGATTGCTTTATGACAGCAAGTCGATTTTCGAAGACCAGTTGGAGGCGGTGGAGGCTGCAAGCAAGAGCCGCGGTAATGAGGAAGTGAACCTGGCTTTGCTCACGGATGGTCTCCGTGCTGAGCGCGAACAGGGCATCACCATCGATGTGGCTTACCGCTATTTCGCCACACCGAAACGCAAGTTTATCATCGCCGATACTCCGGGACATATTCAGTATACCCGCAACATGGTAACGGGTGCTAGTACTGCCGACCTGAGCATCATTCTGATTGATGCACGTCATGGCGTACTGGAGCAGACCGTGCGCCACAGCTATATATCTTCGCTGCTCGGTATACCACATATCCTGGTGGCTATCAACAAGATGGACCTGGTTGATTTCAGTAAAGATGTATACGACAAGATTGTTGCCGACTACAAGAAGATGTCGGAGGCGCTGGATATCAAGAACGTGGTGTTTATCCCTATCAGCGCCAAGGATGGCGACAACGTGGTGAACAAAAGCGATAAGACTCCTTGGTATGAGGGACCTACCCTGCTGAACTATCTGGAGACCGTTCCGGTAGGTCATAAGACGGTGAGCGATTTCTTCCGTTTCCCTGTACAGTATGTGATTCGTCCTATCAGCAGCCAGTTCCCTGACTACCGCGGTTATGCGGGCAGAGTAAGCGGCGGCATCATCCGTCCGGGCGACAAGATCAGAGTATTGCCATCGGGCACGGAGAGCACCGTGAAGAGCATCGACTTCGTAGAGGAACACCTGGAGGAGGCGTATGCCCCTATGAGCATTACTCTGACGCTGAACGACGACATCGACATTTCGCGTGGCGATACCCTCGTAAAAGCAGATGAGAAGCAGCCTAGCATCGAACAGGATATTACGCTGGATGTATGCTGGTTTAACGAGCGTCCTGCTGCCGTAAGAAACAAATACGTAATCCGTCAGGCCACCTTCGAGACCCAGGGTTTAATTCGCAGCATCAACTATCGCCGCAATATCAACACATTGGAAAAGGAAGAGGGTGTATCGGAATTGAAGATGAACGATATTGCCGAGATCACCATCCACACCGCCAACCCATTGGTATTCGATAAATATACGGAGAATAAGGTAACAGGCAGCCTCATCTTCATCGACCCGGATACGAATGAAACCGTGGGAGCAGGATTGATTAAATAATGTTGAATGTTAAATGTTGAATGTTGAATGTTCAAAGTAATATAGAGTAATCATAAAGTTCAAAGTTCAATGATCAAAGTTCAAAGTAATATAAAGGATTTGGTTCCGGAACTCAATAAGAAATTCAGCGATGCGCCTGCCGAGGATATTGTCGGTTATTTCCTTCAGGCATTCAAAGGGCGCATCGCTCTTTCTTCTTCCCTCAGCATCGAGGACCAGACGCTTACCGACATCATCGTGAAGATAGATAAATCTGCCCGCATCTTCACACTCGATACAGGCAGACTCTTCCCGGAGACCTACCAGCTCATCGACAAGACCAACATGACGTATGGCATCAACCTGGAAGTGTTCTTCCCAAACTATGAGGCGGTGCAGCAGATGGTGAAGGAAGAAGGCATCAACCTCTTCTATAATTCGATTGAAAGCCGACACCGCTGCTGCCAGGTAAGAAAACTGGAACCGCTGAAGCGGGCGATGCAGGGACTGGATGTATGGATTTGCGGATTGAGAAAGCAGCAGAGCGTTACCCGCAAGGATATGCAGGTAGTGGAATGGGACGACATTCATAACCTGATTAAGGTGAACCCGCTCATCAACTGGAGCGAAGAGGATGTGGAGCAGTATGTAAAGAAGCACCATGTGCCTTATAACAAGCTGCAGGACAAGGGATATTCGAGCATCGGTTGCCAACCTTGTACAAGGGCCATCAAGCCAGGCGAGGATATCCGAGCCGGAAGATGGTGGTGGGAATCGCCGGAACATCGAGAGTGCGGACTTCACCAGAGAAGCTAGGAGTTAAGTGAAGAGTGAAGAACGAAGAGCTTTTTAAATGAAGAACGAAGAGTGAAGAAACAACGTTCGACGGACGAAGTGAAAGTCAATTCAAATGTTTTAGGAAGGGAATGAGCATGAAGAATTTAATCATCAATATCTTGGAGGCAGCGGCATTCCTGCTTCTGGGATTGGGCGTTAGCCTGCTTGGATAAAGCGGATTACAAATCCCCCACATAATAAAATACGAGTATGGATTATAGAATAGCAAAGGATAAGATAGCAGGACAGGTGATGTTTCTCTTGACCATCGCCTCCATATTCCTGGTAATCATCATGGCGGTGGGACTGTTTATCAAGTCGGAGCCGATATTGAGCCAGTATAACCTGTGGGACCTCCTCACGGAGAGCAACTGGCGACCGATGGAAGGCAAGTTCGGATTCCTGCCTTTCCTCGCCGGCACCTTCTGGTGTACGGCACTCGCCATTCTCATCGCCCTCCCCATCTCCCTGCTCATGGCCATCTATCTCACGGAATACGCCCACCGCAACATCCGGAAATACGTATATCCGCTGCTCGATATTCTTGCCGGACTTCCCTCCGTCATCTATGGCGTATGGGGGAGCCTACTCATCGTGCCTTGGGTTTCGAAGCATGTTGCTCCCCTTTTCGTGGAGTTCTCTTCGGGATATACGGTTCTGGCGGGTGGCATCGTATTGAGCGTGATGATCATCCCGCTTCTGGTGAGCCTGTTTATGGAGATATTCGATAACATATCAACAGATTTGAGAGAAGCTTCGCTCTCGCTGGGCGCTACGCAATGGCAAACCATCAAGCATGTTGTGCTGAGGAAGGCACGACCGGGAATGATTGCCGCTGTAGTCTTGGCGCTGAGCCGAACACTAGGCGAAACGATAGCTGTACTGATGGTGTGCGGAAACCTCGCCATCGTTCCGGGCAGCGTGCTCGATGCCTGCTACCCGATACCGGCACTCATCGCCAATAATTATGGTGAAATGCTTTCAGTTCCGCTTTATGACAGCGCCCTGATGTTTGCCGCCTTCCTGCTGTTTTTCGTGGTCGTTATTTTGAATCTCGGGTCGAGAATCGTGCTTTTAAAGGTAAAAGAGTAATTTAAAGGTAAAAGGGTAAAAAGGCTTTTAAAGGTAAAAGGGTAAAAAAGTAAAAAGGTAAAAAGAACCTTGCCCCCGTTCCTAGCGATTCCATCGCTAGTCCCCCTAAAGTGCTAATCTTAAAGAGTAAAAAAAGGCTTATGAAATACTTGGAAGAAAGAATCGTGAAATTACTGATGCTCGGGTCGATAGGCATTGTGGGCTTCTTCGTACTGAGCGTTCTCTGGACCATCTTCAGGCGAGGCTTTCCTGTGCTCTCCTGGGAGATGGTGAGCCAGTTGCCTAGCGGCGGCTTCTATCTGGGCGGCAAGGGCGGATTCCTCAATGCCATCGTGGGCAGCCTTTATATCGTGGGCGGCTCTACCTTGCTCGGTCTGCTTATCTCGCTGCCCGTAGTGTTCTATATGAATGTATATCTCAAACCCAATTCAAAATTCGGATACATCGCCCGTCTGGCTTATGATACCCTCTTCGGAATTCCGAGCATCGTATATGGCTCCTTTGCCTTTACGGTGATGGTTTGGCTGGGCATCAGGGCATCGCTGGGCGGAGGTATTCTCGTCACCACCCTGCTCATTGTTCCGATACTCATCCGTTCGATGGACGAAGTGGCAAAGACGATTCCGCAGGAGATACTCGATTCATCCTACAGTCTGGGTGCCACGAGGATAGAAACCATCGGTGTGGTACTGAGACAGATAGCCCCAGCCATCGCCACTGCCACCTTATTAAGTATCGGTAGAGCCATCGGCGATTGTGCCGGAGTGATGTTTACGGCAGGATTCTCCGATCATATTCCTCATGGACTGAACCAGCAGGCAGCCACCCTCCCATTGAGCGTGTTCTTCCAGTTGAGCGCCCCACAGGAAGATGTTCAGAACAGAGCCTACGCCGCTGCTGTGGTACTCACCATCATCGTATTGGTGTTGAGTTTCGGAGGCAGGTTCATCATGAGCCATTTCTCGAAGAATAAAATATAATCGCCCTGCAAAGGCAAAAGCTTTTGAAATTTTAAGGCTTTTGCCCTTACAGGGCGACATTGTTGCTTATATGTTAACCCAGGGTGTTGCCCTGGGCTAGGAGCTTCTGCCCTTTCAGGGCGTGTGGGGAAAACCAAAACGCGATGCAGGGCGTGTTGGGATTAAACCTTATTTCCCTCTTTTGGGAAAACCACGGTTGGCTTGAAGGTCTTAGCCTCCTCAAAGTCCATCAGGGCATAAGCGATGATGATAACGGTATCGCCCACCTGCACCTTGCGGGCTGCAGCACCGTTCAGGCAGATACAACCGCTGCCACGCTCACCCTTGATAATATAGGTCTCCAAGCGCTCACCATTGTTGTTGTCTACAATCTGAACCTTCTCGCCTGCTATCAGATTAGCAGCGTCCATCAAGTCCTCATCGATGGTGATGCTACCCATATAATTCAGGTTAGCCTCAGTTACGGTTACACAATGGAGCTTACTCTTCAATACTTCTATCTGCATTGTTCTGTTATTACTTGATCTGTTACGGATTAAACTTAATAAAGAATATCTATCGAGGAATTATCCCTTATACTTGATATGGTCGATGAGACGGATAGGAGTCTTACCGCAATAAACGGTGATGCAACCTACCACGTATGCACTATCCTCCCATGAAGAAACATCCTGCAGGCTGTCGCCATCCACAATCTGGAAATACTCTACCTCCAGACCCTCTACAGCATTGATGTCGGCAACCACCTTATCGTGAGTTTCCTGTACGGTATGAGTCTTGGCATACTCCACACTCTCCTTCAGGGCCTTATAGATGTTTGGCGCAATGGCACGCTCATCAGGAGCCAGCAAAGTATTACGGCTGCTCTTAGCCAAACCGTCCTCATCACGGACAATAGGGCACTCTACAATCTGCACATCGCTGTTGATGTACTTCACGAGCTGCTTGATGACAGCAATCTGCTGCCAATCCTTCTCACCGAAATAAGCACGAGTTGGTCGAACGATATAGAAAAGACGGCTCACTACCTGACATACACCATTGAAATGACCCGGGCGCTTGGCACCCTCCATCACGGTAGAAACAGGTGGAAACTCAAAGTGGCGCGTATCTGGTGTAGGATACATCTCCTTCACCGATGGTGCAAACACATAGTCAGCACCACAAGCCTCCAAGAGCTTGCAGTCAGCATCGAGGGTACGAGGATAGCGATCCAAGTCACCCTGATCATTAAACTGTGTAGGATTCAGGAACACAGAAACTACAGTCACGCCATTTTCCTTTACACTGCGCTTAACAAGAGAGGCGTGACCCTCATGCAGCGCACCCATAGTTGGCACAAGGCCGATTTCCTTTCCCTCCTTACGACACATGAAGAGTTCGTTCTGGAGGTCAACAATCTTATTGAATACTTTCATCGTCATAATCTGTTTTCGGGTGCAAAATAACAACTTTTTTCTCAAATGAGAAAGAAAAAACCTAAAAATATGCGAATTATTGCCGAAAATAATGAATTTCGGAGAAAAAATGCCCCTATTTGAAGTTTTTTTTGTACCTTTGCACGTAATTCGTAAGAATAAAATTTAAATTTTATGGCAAAAAAAGTATTATTTATCAATCAGGAGATCGACCCATACGTAGCCGAGTCTCACATGTCAATCATGGGACGCGAACTGCCTCAGAAGATGCAGGAAGCAGGTTTTGAGATCCGCACCTTCATGCCTAAGTGGGGCACCATCAACGAGCGTCGCGGACAATTGCACGAGGTCATTCGCCTGTCTGGTATGAACCTTATCATAGATGATACAGACCATCCGCTGATCATCAAGGTTGCATCTATACCAACAACACGACAGCAGATTTATTTCATCGATAATGACGACTATTTCAAGAGCCGCCAGATGGGCACCGATGAAAACGGAAAGGAATATGCCGACAACGGAGAAAGAGCTATCTTCTTTGCACGTGGCGTATTGGAAACCGTAAAGAAGCTCCGCTGGCAGCCTGACGTAATCGTCTGCCAGGGTTGGGCTAGCGCAGTAGTGCCATTCTATGTAAAGACAGCCTACAGCGAAGAGCCTTCATTTGCAGAATCAAAGGTAATTACCGCTCTCTATACCAATGAACTCAAGGGTGAACTGGGTACCAACTTCAAACGTTGCGTTGCCTTCCGCGATGCCAAGTCTGAACTGCTCGACGGCTATCAGGACGACTTTAACTTCATTGAGCTCGGCAAACTCGCCATCGACTATAGCGACGGTGTGGTAGAAGGTGAAGAAGAAGCTAACCAGATTCTCTTTGATTATGCGAAGGAGAAGAACAAGCCTGTACTGGCTTATCCAGGAGAAGATATCCAGGAGACATACGCAGACTTCATCAACAAGGTTTGTCCTGACGCAGAATAAAATTCCGACAACAGAGACACATACATACAAGGATAATGAAAATTTTAAGACTCTTAACAGTATTAGTTATAGCAGCGCTTACTTTCGCTGCATGTGATGATACCACCGAGGGAATCGGTGGTAGCATCACTAATAAGATAGACAACATTAACATTTCTAACTCAGCGTTCAATGTTACCACAAAGTCTATAGTAGCAGATTCCGTATTGAGCCGCAACAACACGGGGCTCATCGGAAAGATGAAAGACCCGGAAACCGGCAACTATGTAAAGGGCGACTACATGACCCAGTTGAGCGTATTGCCTACTTTCTCTGTAGATACACTCGATTACATCAAGCAGGCAAACAAAGGTTCTATCGAAGCAGACTCATGCTACCTCCTGGTTTCATACAACGCCAGCTATGGTGATACTATCGCCCCAATGAAGGTGACAGCCTATGAGATGACAAGGCCGATGTCAGAAGATAAGGAGTATTACTCTAATTATGATGCCTTCGAGAAAGGCTGGGTAAACGAAAACAACCAGCATTGGAGCAGTAATTACAACTTGAGCAATACATCAGATGTCAAGAACTTCAAGATTTACTTGAATAAGGAGTATAAGAAAGATGGTAAGACATACAAGAACTATGGTTCTTACATCATGCAAACATACGCAGAACATCCTGAGTACTTCAAGACCAACTTCAAGTTCCTGCACAACGTCTGCCCTGGCTTCTATATCAAGAACGTAGGCGGTACGGGTAACATGGCTAAGATTTGGAATACAGAGCTTATCTTCTACTGGACCCGCCACAAGACCATCAAGGCAAAGGACGGCGTTAAAGACAGTACAGCTGTAAGCATCGGATACAACCGTTTCGATGGTACAGAAGAGGTATTGCAGCTCAACAAGATTGAGAACGATACCAAGAACTTGGAGCAGTTGGCAAATCAAAATCAGCAGAACTGGACTTACCTCAAGTCGCCGGCAGGTATCTTCACCGAGGTTACCCTCCCTATCGAAGATATCATGAAGGGACATGAGAAGGATACGCTCAACACAGCTACCATCTCTTTCCCACGACTCAACAATGAAAACGAAGACAACCCATACAACTTTGCTACACCAAGCACCATCCTGATGGTGCAGAAAGACAGTTTGAAGTCGTTCTTCGAAAAGAGCAAGTTGGCTGATAGCCGTACTTCTTATACGGCAAGCTACAGCAATACAGGTACTTATAAGAATGCCTATACATTCCAGAATATCGCCAACCTGGTTTCTGCCATGTATAAGAACAAGGGCAAGGGGGAAAACTGGAATAAAGTAGTACTGGTTCCTGTAAACGTCATCACAACCACACAGGGCTATACTACCGTCATCTCCAAGATTAATCACGATATGTCACTCGCTTCCACCCGACTCATCGTGGGTACGGATGATCCTGATAAGGATTATACCACAGACGAGAAGACTGGTAAGAAGGTGGCATCTGGTCCGATCCGAATCAAGGTGATTTACAGTAAGTTTAAAGAAGAATAAGCATTCATAACGCAAAGTAAAAAAGGAAACGAAACATGGCAGATAATTTTTTGGAGCGTCATCGCGAAGAATACGAGATACGCAAGGCTGCATGGCTCAAGAAGAAGAAACTATTCATGAAGTCAGGCAAGAAACAGAAGCCCCAGACACAGATGCCACGACCTGAAGACGAAGCGTTATAAACACGAAAAATATTCAGAATCCTGAGAAAGAGGGTGTATCATAAAGCATTTGAATGTTTATGATACACCCTCTTAACTTTACCGGTTAATCCTTAAAAACCGCCGCATAAGTACAATAAAAGCCATTTAATACAAAATAAGACAAAATTAATTTGGAGTTTACCCATTTTTTTTATATCTTTGCATTGTGAACTTAAAAGTATTTAATATTAAACAGACAAAAAGCAATAAAATAAAAATAATCAAGATATTAGTAGAGATACAGGTCTATGGGTTTAACTTTTCTAAGAACTTGCATTTAAGGATACAAGATATTTGCAGGAAACAAGTTACTTGCAATATATGAGATACTTGGTTTATGTTTATAGATAATGGAGAAATTACTCTCATAAAGAATTTGTTTTTAAGTTTAAACAAAAATGCTAAAGTTAGATGTTAGTAATTATAAGTCCCCGTAGTGACCGTGAGGCTACTGCGGGGACGCTTTTTCAATTTATAGTATATAGAAACAAAAAGGGCAAGACCAGAGATGGTCTTGCCCAATCTATTTTTATAACTCTTTATCTATATTATAAGATTCTACCTGTAAGAGAGAACTTCAAAACAGGATAAACCTTCAAGTCTTTTACGAACTTAGAGAGATCATCCTCGCCAGCATCTTCCAATGCCTTATTGATATCTATCTCGTTACCATTCTGGTAAACCTTGAGCTTGCCCATGAACTGGCACCCCAACTCAAAGCGGCAACCGATACGGTTCTTAGGAACCAGACGACCGAAACCTAAACCAAGGTATGGACGAACATTCTTGCAACGGATATCACCCTGAAGGTTATAGTTCTCATCGAGCTCCAAGTTGTAACCACCCAAGTTGGCTGATATAGCCTTACGGAACTGATTCTTCAATTCAGGAGTAGGCAAGTTCTCAGAGAACTGACGAAGTTCATCGGAAGAACCATTTACCTCAGCAATCTTCTCACCACCAATTGACAAACCAGCAGCGATAAAGAACTTGCTGCCACCACCGAATGGATACAGATTAGCCTTAACATTAAAGGTGGTACGGTCAAATGAGCCTTCTGCGTGAATGGTTGCACCGGTTGGATAAGTAACATTAGGTAATTGAGGCAAAGAACTGGTACTGACATCTACATCCAAATCACCAGACAGTTTGAAAGATGGCATGATGTTCACACCTGCTTCTACCTCAAGGAAGTTAGTAACAGGAGCAGCCACACCAACACTAATACCCTCGGTACCTGCACCCACATTAAGACCGACATGGTTAAAGATACCGCGCTTGTAATCGCTCTGTGCCATTACACTTCCTACACCAGCAAGCAGAATTACTGCCATCATCATTAATTTCTTCATAATCGTTCTGTTTATAAGTTAAATATTAAACTCTTTTTTGCATATCGTTCGTAAATATGCTACAAATATAAACAAAAGTTACAAGAAGAACAAACAATTATACAAAAAAATTAAGACTCTTTAGTACTTTAGCATACTAAAGAGCCCTAATATATTATTAAAAACGCAAAATCAGACTACTGAACTTAATCTACTACCGTAAACTTGGCATATTTCAGCAGAAGCTGTTTGGTGCCAGAATGAACGAACTCAACCGTAGCCTTCGTATTCTCACCAGAACCTTCAATCTTCAACACCGTTCCCCGTCCAAAACGCTGATGTTCAATCTTCATTCCCTCTTGTAAACCGCAAGAAGAACTGCCAGCAGATGAAGCTGTAGAAGAAGAAACTGATGCTGCAGAAGATCCAGTACCGCGAGAAGCAGGATGAGAAGAATGCGCCTCCATATAACGCTTAGCTGCATTCAGCGCTCTAACAGACTTGAAATTGCCTTCAGAGAGAGATGAGCGTCCGGAAACAGACGAGCGTCCGGAAGTACGTGAAGTCTCCGGTTCATCATCAAAGAGAGAAGGCTTAGGATCTGCCACAAACTGCGATGCTACCGGTTTGGAATTCTGATACCTGCTACTGTATCTAGGCTGTTCAGCATCCTCCCATGGTCTGCGAGGACGTTGCGCTCTCGCCCACTCCGGCTGGTCAGACATCGAGTCAGCTCTGGAGCCAAACATCGAACCAGACCTTGAACCAAGCCTTGATTCAGACATAGAGCCAAACAAGCTTCCACCAGCCTCATCCAGGCTATCAATCAATTTGCCGTCAATCTCATCGATAAACCGACTCGGATTATCAAACTCCATCTTGCCATATCGCCAGCGGTTCTTGGCGTTCGTCAGGATACAATGTTTCTCAGCTCGCGTAATGGCTACGTAAAGCAATCTCCGTTCCTCCTCCAGTTCTCTGAGCGAAGCAGCAGAAAGCGGACTTGGGAAGATATTCTCTTCCAAACCAACCACGAAAACCGTAGGAAACTCCAGACCCTTGGCAGCATGAACCGTCATCAGAGAAACACGAGGTTCATCCTTATCACCATCGCTGTCAGCATCGGTAAGCAGCGCCACATCCTGCAGATAATCCTGCAGGAAGAGTTCATCGAACCTACCCTCTTCACGGCGTTCCTCCACAAAAGCCGACATACCGCTCAAGAATTCCTCCAGGTTTTCCTGACGTGCCAGATCATCGGCATCCTTGCCCGACATGATATCCTGACTGATACCACTCTCCTTGATAATGGCATCACCCAATTCATAGACATCTGTAGTTTGAGCCCGTTCGATAAACGAAGAAATCAGCAATCTGAAGGTTTCCAGCTTGTTCATCGTACCCTTGTTAACCGCCAGTCCATACCGCTCAGGGGCACCGATTACCTCCCAGAAACTCACCTGGTTCTGATGGGCACAGTCAGCAATCTTCAGCACCGTAGTAGCCCCTATTCCACGTGCAGGATAGTTGATGATACGCTTGATAGCCTCTTCATCATCCGGATTCGCCACCAGACGGAAATAGGCAATAATATCCTTAATTTCCTTGCGCTGGTAGAAACTCAGTCCGCCATAAATGCGATAAGGAATACCCTGCTTTCTGAACTCCTCCTCGAAGCTGCGGCTCTGGGCATTGGTGCGGTAGAGAATGGCAAAATCACTATACTGGCAGCCATCCTCGCGCCGGATACGTTTCACGTCCTTCGCCACAATCGCCGCCTCTTCCTTGTCGCTGTAAGCAGGCTTATACTGAATCTTCTCACCCTTCGCATTCTCGCTGAACACATCCTTAGGAATCTGGTTGCGGTTATGCTTGATCAGACTGTTAGCCGCCTCAACGATGGTCTGGGTAGAGCGGTAATTCTGTTCCAGTTTGAAGAGACGCGCATAGTTACCATTTTCAGCAGGAAAATCTCTAGTGAAAGACAATATATTATCGATATTAGCTCCTCTAAAACTATAAATACTTTGAGAATCATCTCCTACAGCACATATGGCTTTCTCTTCCATTACATTATAGAGCAAAGTAAGTATTTTTTTCTGAACATAATTTGTATCTTGATACTCATCTACCATTATGTACTTAAAAATTTTACCATACTTTTTCAACACATCATTTCTTTCTACAAAAAGCCGATAAGTATAAACTAACAAATCATCAAAATCCATTGCATTCGCCAACTTACAGCGTTGTACATATTCACGATATATCTTAGCAATTTCGGGCATACCAGCTCGTTTATTTTGGCTTAAGATATCAGAATCGCTTTCATATGAATCAACTCCAATCAGTTGATTTTTTGCCATAGAAATCCTTGCATGAACAACTGCAGGCTTGTAAGTTTTTTCACTCAAGCCCATCTCCTTAACAATAGATTTCAATAAAGAACGAGAGTCTGCTTCATCATAAATTGTAAAATCTGAAGTAAAGCCTATTTTATCAGACTCAACACGCAATATTCTAGCAAAGACACTATGAAAAGTACCCATATATTTCTGTCTGATATAAAATGTTTCACCAAACATTTTACGAATACGTTCAACCATTTCTCTTGCAGCCTTATTAGTAAAAGTAAGCACTAATAAGGAATAAAGATCTTTGCCCTGGCTCAGGAGATAAGCTATCTTATAAGTAAGCACACGCGTTTTACCCGAACCTGCACCGGCTATTACCAGCGAAGGTCCGTCAATATATTCTACCGCAGCACGCTGCGCTTCGTTCAAGTCGTTCAGTAAATCCATTAATCAATATTTAGCCGGAAAATCTATAAACTATCAACTATTAACTCAGAATTACTTCCCCCTATATCCTCCCACAGCCGTGCCTGGGTCGAAATCTTCGCCCTCACGAGGGAAGGTAGGGATAAATCTCATCTGATGTTCTATCTGTCGCTGGCGCTTCTTCATATAAGCGCTAGGATGCAGCGAACTGAATTTGCGCGGATTAGGAAGTGTAGCTGCTATCAGCGCACACTCGCCACGAAACAGATCTTTCGCTTTCTTGTCGAAATGATATTCTGCAACCGCATCCACACCATAGATACCCGGTCCCATCTCAATGCTGTTGAGATAAACCTCCATGATGCGCTGCTTGCTCCACATCATTTCGATGAGGAAGGTAAAGTAGACCTCAAATCCCTTGCGGGTCCATGAACGGCCAGGCCACAGGAAGACATTCTTAGCAGTCTGCTGACTGATGGTACTGGCTCCATGCACCTTTCCGCCACGTGCATTATTCTTCGCCGCACTCTCGATGGCATTGAAGTCGAAACCGTGATGCTTCAAGAATCTCGCATCTTCGCTCGCCATTACCGCCACTGGCATGTGAGGCGAAATCTTATCCATCGAAACCCAATGATGATGCAGGGTAATACTCTCTCCATCAGCTACTTGCTGGAAGCATCGGATAAACATCAGAGGAGTGACATATACAGGAATGAACCTATATGCCACTACAGCAAGAATGGTGGTACTGAAAAACAGCACCACCACCCATTTTACTATATTCTTGATTTTCTTCAAAATCATCTATTTAGTTTTTCCCTTCCGGGAGCATGAAACTTATTACTTCAATGTACCGTTGTTGGCTGCGTTAACCATAGCCTGGCTAGCATACATGTAAACCTCTACACGACGGTTCTGGGCACAAGCAGCAGTAGTATTAACAACAGGGTTAGCAGAACCAAAACCCTGAACATTCTTTACCTGACGGCTGGTAACACCGCAAGAAGCGAGATAGTTGTAAACTGCCTCAGCACGCTTCTGGCTCAAAGGCAAGTTGATACCATCATTACCTGTAGCATCGGTATAACCCTGGATAGAAACCTCGCAGTCGGTATTGTTCTTCAATACACCGGCAAACTGAGCCAAATCAGTCTTTGCGTTGCTGCTGAGAGTAGAACCGTTAGTTGGGAAGAGGATACCAGAAGCAAATGTTACCTTAACGGCAGACAAGCCATTGGCATCTGTTACAGTCTCAACCTGTGCATTCTTCACCTGTTCAGCCTCAGCCTTCACCTTATCCATGTGCTTTCCGATGAGGTTACCAGCACCGCCACCAACAGCTGCACCGATAGCAGCACCTACAAGAGCACCTGTACCACGATGGCTATTGTTGAGCAATCCACCAACGATAGCACCCAGAGCTGCACCAGAACCGGCACCTACTGCTGTACCAGTCTTCTGATTGGTTCCACAACTTGAGAAAAGCAAGCACAAAGAGAGGCCTGCAACTGCAAAATTAGTCTTTTTCATTTTAAAATCTCCTATATTTATGTTATTTAATTGCAAAGATAACTCTTTTTTCTCCATAATGGAGAGTTTTCTAATATTTTTTTGTATTTTTGCATGCAAATTTAAGGGTATTTGTCGAAATAGAGCTAGGAAATCACCTATTTGGGGGTGGAAAATCCCTAAAAGTAGGATTTCAGACACCTGCAGACAGATGAACTGCCGTCAGCAGATGACGAAGGGGCTCATGCTTATACCTTAATATATATAACAGAAGAAATAAAAAACAAAATAAATAGAAAAAAGCAATATGGCTAAAGAACTCAAGAATTTAACCAAGCGCGCTGACAACTACAGTCAGTGGTACAATGATTTGGTAGTAAAGGCTGATCTCGCTGAGTTGTCACCAGTTCGTGGTTGTATGATTATCAAACCATACGGTTACGCAATCTGGGAGAAGATGCAGCAGCAGCTCGACAAGATGTTTAAGCAGACAGGTGTACAGAACGCATACTTCCCTCTCCTCATCCCGAAGAGTTTCTTCTCTCGTGAGGCTGAGCACGTGGCAGGTTTCGCCAAGGAGTGTGCCGTAGTTACCCACTACCGCCTCCGTTCTACAGAGGATGGCAAAGAGGTTGAGGTTGATCCTAACGCAAAGCTCGATGAGGAGCTCATCATCCGTCCTACTTCTGAGACCATCATCTGGAACACCTATAAGAACTGGATCCATTCATGGCGTGATCTCCCTATCCTCTGCAACCAGTGGTGTAACGTAATGCGTTGGGAGATGCGTACCCGTCCGTTCCTCCGTACTTCTGAGTTCCTCTGGCAGGAGGGGCATACCGCTCATGCCACTAAGGAAGAGGCTGAGGCAAAGGCTCAGGAGATGCTCAAGGTTTACGCTGATTTTGCAGAGAACTACATGGGCGTTCCTGTATTGCAGGGTGTGAAGAGTGAGACTGAGCGTTTCGCAGGTGCTCTCAACACCTATACCATCGAGGCAATGATGCAGGATGGCAAGGCTCTCCAGAGTGGTACTTCTCACTTCCTGGGTCAGAACTTCGCCAAGAGTTTCGACGTAACATACTTGAACAAGGAGAACAAGCCTGAGTATGTATGGGCTACTTCATGGGGTGTTTCTACCCGACTGATGGGTGCCCTCATTATGGTTCACAGCGATGACAACGGTCTGGTATTGCCTCCAAAGCTGGCTCCTATCCAGGTGGTTATCGTTCCTATCAACAAGGGCGACGAGCAGTTGGCTCAGATTACTGCTAAGTTGCAGCCTGTCATCGACCAGCTCCGCGAGTTGGGCATCACCGTGAAGTATGATGACAACCCTGCCAAGCGTCCTGGCTTCAAGTTCGCTGACTATGAGTTGAAGGGTGTTCCTGTTCGTCTGGCTATGGGTGGCCGTGACTTGGAGAACAACACCATCGAGATTATGCGCCGTGATACCTTGGAGAAGGAGAACGTAAGCTTCGACGGCATCGTTGAGCGCGTAAAGAATATGTTGGAAGACATCCAGAAGAATATCTTCGAGAAGGCTCGTGCTTACCGTGATGCTCACGTTTATGAGTGCGACAACTACGAGGAGTTCAAGGAGCGTGTGAAGGACGGTGGTTTCTTCCTCTGCCATTGGGACGGTACAGCCGAGACCGAGGCTAAGATCAAGGAGGAGACTCAGGCTACCATCCGTTGCGTGCCTTTCGCTTACGAGCAGACTCCAGGTGTAGATATGGTAAGCGGCAAGCCAGCCGTAGCCCGTGTCATCATCGCAAGAAGCTATTAATCATCCCCGGTGTCGGGAGTTCATCCTGACACCATAATATATTTAATATGAGGCAGTTGATACTATACATCCTTTTTCTGGTGTCCATGGTTTTCTCAGGCTATGGAGAGGTATCTGCTGCCTCTATTTTTTTTACACCCGAGGATTCTTATACCGAAGATGCAAGCCATAAGAAAGATGGTTTGACAAAGGTTGAGTATGACAAGAGCCAGCCTGAGGCACAGCTTGAAAACGCCTCACAGCTTGCTTACCGCATCTGTAGCAGCCGTCCGCAGCGCTTATTGCCAAGTGGCAACATGCACAACAGTCAGACAGCCAGCAGATTGCTTACAAATAGAATCCGTTATTTATCATCCCTTTTATCAGCTATAGAAGGTGGCATGGAGCCTTTCCGACAGGAAACTGCCCCAATCCACTTTGATGTCGCCAGCAAGTATTATGTCATTTGCCTGCGGCGTCTGCTCTGTTAGTGCTTATTCTTTTCTCTTTTTAAAATTTCATATAGGTTTATCGCATCTTTTTTAAGATTTGCGATAAGACTGGTTACACCCCTATTCAAAACAAAAAACAGTTCAATATATATTATTTTTCAAGAATTAAGAATAAGTAAATAACAGTATAAAATTATGGCAAAGATTAATCATTTAGAGATGGGTGCTGATGTTTTGGCACTCCAGGATGTACAGGTAAAGAAAGGTTTCATGGGTTTGACTGTCAAGCTCATTTATCAACCTACCAACAGTGTGATTAAGATAAAAGAGAAGGAATATTCTGCAGAGGATGGAAGAAAGCTTGAGAACATCCTCAGCGCAGCCCCTAAGGATGTAGAAACAGCGATCAGCAACTTCCCTGTTTCTGCCATCAGCATGGGTAATATGAAGTTACAGGCTTGCATCTCTGACGACCACCAGTTTGTTGCCACACAGCTCCTTGCCTTCAAGGATTTCGGTTACAAGCCGGTTACAGAGATGAAGACCTATACAGGAAAGACAGCCGAGGCTTTCGCTCAGTTGTTTTAGTTATATCACAGTTTCGGGACAGGGGACAGCACAATTCCTCTGTCCCTTTTTTATTTTATAGGTATAGGATGAAATCTTTATTTGAAAGAAGGCGGTTCATTCCCCTCTTCCCAATTACGGTAATGCTTAGGCGACAGACCGGTATGTTTCTTGAAGAAGGTTCCGAAGGCTGAAGCATTGGGAAAACTGAGTTCATTGGCTATCTGCTGTATCGTCTTCGTGGTATTCTTCATCAGATAGATACTGCGACGGATCATCGCCTTGAAAAGCAACTGCTGGACCGTCTGACCGCAAACCGACTTGACCAGTACCGACAGATATTTCGGTGTAAGACAGAGTTCATCTGCATAGAAAGCCACACTGCGCTCACGCATATAGTTCTTCTCTATCAGCAGCACCAGCGACTCAAAGATGGCAATCTTCCGTTCCATCTCCTTGCCGGCAGCCTTGAACGATGCCGAGAAGATGCTGCACAAACGGTACGTAACAGCCATCAGCAACAGTTTCTGCTCATGCACACAATAGGCATCCAGTTCACCACTCTTCTCTTTTTCCAGCTCCAGTTTCCTCAGCATCAGGGCATAGGAAGTAAGCATATCCTCATAGCCCGTCGTCCTGACATGGCAGGGTTTGGGATAAATCGTAGCATAAAGACGCATGGTAACCACGGTATTGCCCAACATGTGACGAATCTGTTCAGCACGGTAAAAAAGAAGGGTATATTTAAGGTTCTTGCCCGTTTCCTGCACATGAAACATCACTCCTTTGGAGAGGAAAACGGTTTCACCCTCAGATGCAACAAAGGATGTTCCGTCTACACAGAAACGGAACATCCCCTGATGACAGATTACGATTCCGACATAGTCGGAGTAGAAAGGCTGCATCAACAGCTGAGGAAACTCATGAGCCTCGTATATGATGATATTATCTGTTATTTTCATGATGAATATGGGTCTGTTATCTTCAGATTTAACTGCGAAGATAACAAAAATATCCATTCATCAGATGAGCAGCCTGTATCTTTTATGATATTTTAGCACTCCCCTACCTTCTTCCCAGGGATTTCACATCTACATTCTTCAGCAGATACTCACGCGTCAGTTCCCCGATATTGCGCTTGCGCCAAGGGAGAACGAGCATCAGTCCGGCACACAGCAGACAGCCGTAGAAGGTCCAGCCTGCCATCTCCTTGATGCTCACCAGCGTGGCCTGTACCTGTACCTTTCCCTTCGTACTCATGGCAGCCATATTCTGCGCCTCGGTTACACTCTTGCCCTGATATTGCATGCCTCTCACCGTCTGGTCGTAAGTCTTTGCCGTCTCGATGTTCGTGCGGTCGTAATCCTGGGCAAAGCGGGTTACATAATACTGCTGTCTGTGCTGAAGCACATTGGTATAGAGCGCTGAGCCGATGCAAGGGGCAATGACCATACGAACGGTAAGCATGATGCAAACCCAGGTTGACATGAAGCGGTAAGGCATGCGCTGGTTGGCTATCGTGGAGATGAGCGAATAGAGCAGCATCATTCCCGTAGAACGGATGATGATAGGCCATTTCATACGCTCATACATGCCGTCGTTCTGTACTTCGAAATACATGTACAGCGCATAGGCTCCGATAAAGAGGAAGCCCAGACAGTACATCCACTTCAGGTGAACATTCTTGGCTCTGGCGAAGACGGCGAATATCAGTCCCACGGTGTAGCCCACCATCACCCAGTTGCCTAGCGTGGCGTTCTGCCAGTTATCTATCTTCATGCTCACATTGGTGAACACGTTGACAAACATGGCACTCGAATTGCAGACCATCAGCAGGAAGAAGAGCAGGATGCCGTAGTTGATGACTCTGAGCTGGAACACCTCCATGATGAAATAAGGTGAACGCCTCGTCTTCTCCAGATAGATGAACAGAGCGGTAAAGATAAGACAGACCACCGAAGAGAAACGGATGGTTGGATCATCAAACCAGTCGAGCGTCTTGCCGAATACCATGACATAAGCAAACGAACAGAGCATGATGCTGAACACCGTAACATTGCCAAACTTCGACATCGTTATCGGGAACTTAGGCATCGGATACTTATGATAAGGCATGGTGAAGAACACGATGATGATGCCCGCCAGCATGAATGCCATCATGAAATGATAAACATACTGCCACTCATAGGCATAGGCAAGCCATGCCGTTAGCCAGGTTCCCAACTGTCCGATAATCATGAAGAAGAGATAGATGACCGGCTGCGACACCATCTTCTCCGAATCTACCGCATCCCATGCTTCCTCGGTAGTAGGCTCGCATCCCGGAGTGATATTCCTCGTAGCCTCTATTCCGAAACCATATCTGATGAGCACGAAGAGATGCGCCATCAGCAGCGTCTGGCGGACAAAACCCATCAGCAGACTGCACAGTCCGAGTATGAACAGCGAGTCGGTCTGGGCACACACGAAACTGAGGATAAAGAGAATGGAGAAGCCCACTATACACATCATCTTCTCTCTCCGGATGCACACCAGATCGTAGAAGAACGGCGAGAAAGCCGCCATTCCTATCGAGGTGCAGAAGCCCGCAAAGGCGATGTATTCCGACTGGATGCCGAGCCCGCTCATCATCTCGCCGCTGTTGGCAGAATAAACGCCACTCATCGTAATCATCGGCACGAAGAGGATGATCATGAAGATGATGCCGAGCGGTTTGGGCACCCAATCATAAAACGGATAATTCTTATATTCTTCTTCCATATATTACTTCATTTCCATCTAGCTGTTTTTTACTTTCTCTCAGCCTTGACAACCACCATCATGCCGGCAGCAAGATGCTCATTATCCTCTTTGCTGAGGTTGTTGAAATCGATTCTTACAGGCACACGCTGCTGAATCTTGACAAAGTTGCCAGCAGAATTGTCGGTAGGTACCAGCGAATATTTCGAACCGGTAGCACCAGAAATGGCGGTCACCGTACCCTCAAACTCCTTGTTACTGATGGCATCTACGGTCATACGCACCTTCTGTCCTACATAGAGATTCTCTATCTGGGTTTCCTTATAGTTGGCAATCACCCATTTGTTGTTGGTTGGAATGATGTAGGTAATGGTGGTTCCTGCATTCACCATCTGTCCCTCCTCGATAGAGCGGCGACCCAGTTTACCGTCGCAAGGGGCCACAACCACACAGTAAGAGAGATTCAGCTTTGCCATCTCTACGGCAGCCTCGGCACGCTCGATGGAGGCAGCCACATTCTGCTTGCGGGTAGTTACCTCGTTTACTCCCTTATAGGCAGCAGCCTGCTGCTTCTTTACCCCTTCGAGTTTCTTCCTGGTAGCAGCATATTCCACCTCCAGCTGTTCGAGCTGGATAGGAGTAGCCGCCTTCTTTTCTACCAGGTTGCGATAGCGTTCGCAGTCCTTGGCGAGTTTGGCAAGTCGTACATTTATTTCATCGATAGATGCCTGATAGATAGAAGCTGATGTCTCGGTGGTCTGCTCTGTAGCGTTGATGACATTGGCTCCAGCCTTGGCATCCTTGAGGGCTGCTTCAGCCTCCATCAGACGGATACGATACTCCCGGTCGTCGAGCACAAGGAGGGTATCTCCCTTGTGTACTTCCTGATGTTCTCTGAAGCATACCTTGGCGATATAGCCGGATGCACGGAGATTAACCGGTGAGATATATTGCTCTATCTGAGCATCATTACTCGTTTCGTTAGAGTTATAATCGAGGAAGAGGCATACGATCTTCCAGAGTCCGAAAGCCAGAATAGCAACACCTATCAGACTGGCAACAATCTGTCTTACGCGCTGCTTCTTGAGTTTCTTCCTGGTTTCTTCGTGAGATACCTGTGTAGCCTCTGCAGTTTCTACATTTTTATTTTCGTTCTGTTCCATAGTTTTATTGCAATTTGGAATCAGGGAATATGAAGTAAACTTTTTTACATCCCGTTTTCCTGTTTATATTTTATTTTTTAATGATTTATTCTTCTCCGTTATTTAGCAACCGAAATCTGGTTGAGCTGTCCAGTCAACTTGAGCAGCGAGAGATTGGCAACCTTGTAGCGATAGTAGGCTGTGAGATAATTGTTCATCGCCTCACTCATGCGCATCTCGTCCTGCAGCACCGCTGTCATCGAAGCCACACCCTCCTTATACTGGTCGGCTGTTACGTTGTAAACATCCTGCGCCATGGTATAATTATCAAACTGTTTCTTGTAGTTGCGCTGACTGTTGTTCACCTCGCTCACCGCATTCATATAGTTTGCCTGCAGTCCCTTCAGGGCGTCCTCGTAACCGATGCGTGCATTCTCCTCCTCTATCTTCGCCTTTCTGATTTTAGAACGCTTTTCAAAACCATCGAATACAGGCACTCGCAGCTGAATGCCCAGACCGTTGGAACCATACCAGTGGTTTGACTCGCCCGAATGAATCCAGTGATCTATCCTATCGGTAAAGGCAGAATACATCAGGTTTCCGGTCAGCGAGAGCGATGGCAGATAACCGTCCTTGGCTAGTTTGGTCTGCTTCTGCGTGAGCAGTTTCTTCTGTTCCAGCAACTGGAGTTCGTAGAGTCCCGTATCCAGTCCGTCAGCCTTCACCAACTCTATCTTTCCTGGATCTACGGCTGTCACCTTCATCTCCTTCTCGGCAGGATAATCTATCACATACTTGAGCATGGTATACTGCTGTTCGAGCATGGCGATGGCGTTATCGCGCTGCACGGTGAGGTTCTCGATATTGAGATTCACACGCTTCAGATCGACCTCCAGACTCATCTGGTTGTCATAGAATGCCTGGGTGATGTTTCTGAGTTCTACCAGTCGCTTGATGTTGTCATCCGTCAGACGAATCTGCTCAGATGTATTCTGCGCCATGTAATACATCTTGGCAGTCTGCACGATGAGGTCTTCACGCGCCTTCTCATAAGAGAGTTGGTTGAGTTTATCGGCAATCTTGGTAATGTCGATGGCGGTAAGAATCATCTGGTTATACAGCGGCATCTGCAATTGTACACCCGCCGAAGCATTATACTGCAACGTCTTGGTTACATTATAAGGCTTGCCGTAAGCCGAGCCGTCGGTAACCGAAACAGGCGGCGTAAAGTTGTCGTTGAGCTGTGCCACCGCATTGATCTGCGGATAGAGTTTAGCCTGATTTTCGCTGATAGCGTACTTTCCCTTAGCTATTTCGTTTCGGCTGCTCTGGAGCGACAGGTTATTATCCACTGCCATCTGCAGGCACTGGCTGAGCGTAAGCGTCTCCTGTGCGCCAAGAGTATGGAAAGCTCCGAGCGCGAAACATAAGATGATTATTTTCTTCATTTCTTCTTAATGATTTCTATTGATTTACGTTTCATTCATTATCTGGGTGCAAAGGTACGGCTTTTCGGTGATAAATGACTATTCACATCTTATCACAATATGTTCAAAATTTCCGAAAATAACAGGATATGGTTCAGTATCAGCCTCATCGGCCTACTGGCTTTCAGTTATGCGCTTCTCCAGAACCTTCTTCAGGTTATCAGCTGAGCCCATTCCCAACTTCTTTCTGATGTTGGCCCGCTGGGTAGTGATGTTCGATTCCGACTTGTTGAGCAGCGTGCAAATCTCACTCAGCTTTCTGTTCTGCAGGATAAGGTAACAGATTTCCTGTTCAGAGGCACTCAACTCGGGAAAGACGCGTTCTATGTTCTGTTTGCTCAATTCGCGGGTCTGGAGATATTGCATCACATTGTCTATGACATTCTTCTGCGAAGCCTCACCCAGAAGATCCAGCAAATGCGCGGTAAGTTTAACATCATGCCTTTCCTTCGCCAGAGCCACGTATGCCTTAATCTGCTTTTTGTTTATCTTCAGCACCTGGAGCAGTTCTTCCTCATCACGCTGCAACGTTCTGTTCGCATTGACAAGATACTCACCGTTTCTGGCAACAGCCAGACTCAGCACGCTGATAAAAAGCAATATGAGCATCATCATGAAGAAATAATCCATGAGCGATTCATCCCCCGTTACAATCACACTCAATATATAAACCCCAAAAGCTATTCCCACCAGCCAGCGTGTGAGACGCGCCTGATAAGCCGCCAGCGAGAAAAACATGTTGCCTGAAAGGATAAGCATATTGATGAGAATCACCATTCTGTTATCTTTCAGCGTAGGCATAAAGGCACTGTAGAGGATATCGGCTCCGATAAAGCACTGGGTGGCGATAGCGATACAAACGATTGCCCTCACCATTGGGATTTTCCCGAAGAGATAAGCCATGAAGGAGGATAACACGACTATCAGAAAAACGATGTTAGACACGGTAAAAAACGGATCAAAGGCTCCAGAAAAGCCCAGGATATTTGACAGGATGCCCAAAGAGAGCATCACGGAGAAACACACAAGGATAGCTTGACGTTGGCGGTCCAAGTAATTAGATTCTCTCTTCAGAAAAGAGAATCCTAACTGATGTATCTTAGATTTCTTTGCGTTCTTTTCTTTCATATTCATAATGGATAGATAAATTATTTCGTATTGACAGATGAGGCAGGTTTGCCCTGACTGACGAATCATTTTGCACAGACAGACGAATCGCTTTTTCTTCTTGCAAAAATAATAAAAAAGATTGGTTTTGATGTATTTTGAGGGATATTTTTTTATAATTCCAGAAAAATCAGCATTTTTCAGTGTACTTTTTTCCCTACCGAGAGTGGTTTTCCATTACTTTTGCATTTGAAAATTCAAATCATTTATCAATCATTTAATACTAATTACGTATGAAAAAGAATATCACTTTCAACAGTAAGCACATACAATGGTTTCTGTTTTTATGCTTAAGTTTCAGCATCACATTCTGTATGTTTCTGCTATCTTCATGCAGCGATGATGACAGCCCAGAAGTAAACAATAAGGCACACTATCAGGACGTACCAGCCAGTCTACTGACCGATGCCAAGAAACTGGAGATGGTCCGGTCTATCCAGGACTTGAAAGACGGAAGATTCTTCTATCTTGACTATACGGAGGATTACAAACTCTCTACCATATCAGGCTATAATCTTACCGACAACACCCAACTGATTGGTGCCGTATTAAAAACCCTCTGCGACAAAACACCATCCTGGCTCAAGGCAAGAGTCAAGCTGGATGCCGGCTGCAGTGCCTTTGCTGTTACGACACCAGATACTGGTGATTATCTGATGGGGCGCAACTTTGACTACTCTCACGATAATGAACCGATTGCAGCAGCCCTGGTTCGCACGGCTCCAGAAGGTGGACTGAAATCCATCAGCATGGTGGATGCCTACTGGATAGGTTACCGGCAGGATCTCTGGCATTACATTCTATATAACAAGGAACAGTTTGAGAAACATAAGACGCAAGACCTGTCCTATATCATGGCATTCCCATATCTTCTGATGGACGGCATGAACGAGGCAGGCTTTGCCGTTTCCGTTCTTCATCTTGACGGCAAGCCAACCCAGCAGGCTAGCACAGGAAAGAAGTTGACAACAACAGTTGCCTTACGTATGATGCTGGATCATGCCAAGACGGTAGATGAAGCTCTCAAGATTCTGGACGGATATGACCTCTGGATACCGGATAATGACGGCAACTATCATTTCTACATGGCAGATGCCACGGGCCGTTATGCCATCGTAGAATTCGTATATGACAAGGATCACCAAAGCAAGATTTACATCGACGATGAATATACGGGTGAAGACGGAAAGACTCATTTCAAATATCCTGACGTATTGCCAAACACCCGCGAGGTGATAGAAAAGCGCTATGCCAGCAACTTCTATGTATCTGAAACCATGGCATGTTCAGATAAAGGTCCGAAACTCTCGAACCACGGCAAGACCCGCTACGACATGATGGAATTCGTCATCAAGCAGAACAGTAACCAGTTGTCAGAGGAAGGAGCCATGAATCTGCTCAATGGTGTGAGTCAGGCAGAAACTCCAGGCAATCCAACGAGCCATACCCAGTGGTCGGTGGTATACAATCTCTCCCAGCGCAAGGCAACCGTCTGCGTGAACAGAGATTACAAGAACAAGTTTACGTTCTATGCAAAATAATACATTTTATGCAAAAGATGATTTTGCCGAGAAATAAAATAAAAGAAAATAGGTCTGGCAACACCGCATTTCACGGAGTCACTAGACCTATCTTCTTATCTATCAAGAACTTATATTCTTATTTTAGTCTTCATCAGCAAACTCATTCAGAGTATATGCGCTGCTGCCATCGAAACAATGGGTACATACCTGGCACTTAGGAAGACCGATAGCCTCTACCAGCTGCTCGATGGTGTTGAACTTCAGGGAAGTCAAGCCCAACTGGCTGGCAATCTCATCTACCATCTTCTGATACTCAGGAGAACCGGTGGTAGCGTATTTCTCAAGATTCTTGTTGGCATCGCCCTCAAACTTCTCGATGATGCGACGGGTAATCAGCTCCATATCACTCTTGGAAGAAGTGAAGTTGATGAACGGACAGCCGTATACCAATGGAGGACACGCAATACGCATGTGGCACTCCTTCAAGCCAGCCTGGTCGAAAAGCACCTTCACGTTGTCGCGAAGCTGGGTACCACGAACGATACTGTCATCACAGAATAACACACGCTTGCCCTTCAACATCGCCTTGTTAGGAATCAGCTTCATCTTGGCTACCAATGAACGCATGCTCTGGTTACTAGGAGTAAAGCTGCGAGGCCATGTAGGAGTATACTTGGCAATGCAGCGCTGGTAAGGCACACCCTTGCCGGCAGCATAACCCATCGCCATACCCGTACCAGAATCCGGAATACCGCTGCAGCAGTCTACCTCCACATCATCGGTCTTGGCGAGATTGAAACCGTTGGTAAAACGCGCCTCCTCTACATTCTTGCCCTCGTAGGTAGATGTAGGGAATCCGTAGTAAACCCAGAGGAAAGAGCAAACCTGCATCTTCTTGTTGGCAGGTCGGATCTGCTCCATGCCATCAGCTTTAATCTTCACGATTTCGCCTGGTCCTACCTCATATGCTGTTTCATAATCGAGATTAGGGAACGAGGTGGTTTCGCTGGAAGCTGCATAGGCACCTTCCTTCTTGCCGATGATGATTGGAGTACGTCCCCAACTGTCGCGCGCACAGATGATGCCATCCTCGGTAAGGATCATCATGGTGCAGGAACCTTTGATGTGATGGAAAACGTTTTCGATACCTTCTCTGAAGGTTTTCCCCTGAATAATGAGCAGAGCCACCAACTCAGTTGGATTGGTACTACCCGAAGACATTTCAGCAAAGTGCATGTTCTTTTCGAGCAGAAGCTGAGTAAGTTCATCCTTGTTTACAATCTTAGCTACAGTGCAAATGGCAAAGCGGCCAAGATGAGAGTTCATGATGAGTGGCTGGGCATCTGTATCGCTAATCACGCCGATGCCCGATGTAGCTCCTTCAAACTTATTGAGTGTAGGTTCAAACTTCGTTCTGAAGTATGAACTTTCCAGATTGTGGATAGAGCGCACGAAGCCCTTCTCACTACTGTAGGTTGCCAAACCGCCCCGGCGTGTGCCGAGATGTGAGTTGTAATCTGTGCCGTAAAAGAGATCAGCGACACAGCTTTTCTTGGAAATAGTTCCGAAAATGCCTCCCATAAGAGTATAATTATATGTTATAATTTTGTAATATGGGTGCAAAGATAAATAAAAATCAGAAAATATGCAAGTCTTTTTGCTTTTTTTCTATAAAAACATGATAATGAGGGTAACTTGCTACCCTATTTCGAGAAGAATAAACGGCTACTGAAACGAAAAGCGCTCCGGCAATAATTACCGGAGCGCCATGATATGATTTCCTATGAAATTAATCCAACTTCAGGCTCTTCTTGATAGCCTCGATCTTATCCATCGCAGCAGCTGTGCAGCGGTTGTAGCAGCCAGCGCACTTGAATGAAGGATCCTTAACCTCAATATAGAACTTAATCTTAGGCTCTGTACCTGATGGACGGACACTTACCTTGGTATTGTCATCGCAGAACCACTGGAGTACATTGCTTGTAGCAGGCATATCGAGCTTCTCTACGCTGCCGTCAGCATGCTTAACCTCCAAAGACTGATAGTCCTTCCAGGTTACCACCTTGCTGCCACCCAACTCCTGTGGAGGGTTGGCACGGAAGTCTGCCATCATCTGCTTAATCTCGTCAGCACCGGTCTTACCTGGGCGAACTACGTTTACAGTGAACTCCTTGCTGAAGCCATACTCTGCATAAATCTGCATCAGGAGGTCGTAGAGAGTCTTGCCCTGATCCTTAGCCCATGCTGCAATCTCGCAGATGAGGCAGATAGATGCAGGAGCATCCTTATCGCGTACCTTATCGTATGGCAAGAAGCCGAAGCTTTCCTCACCACCACCGATGTACTGCTGCTTGCCCTCAGAGATAGCAATCTCGCGTGCAATCCACTTGAAACCGGTGTAGCAGTCGCGCAACTCTACGTTGTTCTTCTTGGCAATCTCAGCAATAACCTCTGTTGTTACGATGGTCTTTACGAGGAAGTCTGTTGGCTTCAACTTGCCCAACTTCTTCTTGTTTTCGATGATGTAGTAGCAGAACATCATGGCTGTCTGGTTACCATTGATGATCATCCACTCGCCCTTGTCGTCACGGCAAACGATGGCCAGACGGTCAGCATCTGGGTCGGTAGCTACCACGAGGTCAGCGTTCAACTTGGTACCGAGCTTCATACCGAGGGTCATAGCCTCTGCATTCTCTGGGTTTGGAGAAACTACTGTTGGGAAGTTACCATCTACTACCATCTGCTCAGGAACTACATTGATGTTCTGGAAGCCCCAAGAACGCAGACAGAGAGGAACGATGACACGACCTGTACCATGCATAGCTGAATAAACGATGTTGAGGTCTTTCTGACGGTTGATGACATCCTGGTCAATCATAGCAGAATGAACGGCTGTCATGTAGTCGTAATCCATCTCACCACCGATAATCTTGATCTTATCCCAGTTAGCCTCAAACTTCACCTGGTCGATAGTAACCTTGTTTACTTCCTCGATGATACCTGTATCGTGTGGAGCCAGAACCTGAGCACCGTCGCTCCAGTAAGCCTTGTAACCGTTGTACTCCTTAGGGTTATGAGAAGCTGTTACGTTTACACCAGCCTTTGCACCGAGCTCACGGATAGCGAAAGAAATCTCTGGTGTAGGACGGAGGCTCTCGAAGAGATAAGCCTTGATGCCATTGGCAGAGAAGATGGCAGCTACGGTCTCAGCGAAGAGACGGGAGTTGTTACGGCAGTCGTGACCTACCACTACAGAAAGGTTCTCCTCACCTGGGAAAGCCTTGAGGATGTAGTTAGCAAAGCCCTGTGTAGCCATACCAACGATATACTTGTTCATGCGGTTGGTACCTGCGCCCATGATACCGCGCAAACCACCAGTACCGAACTCCAAGTTCTGATAGAATGCATCAACGAGAGCAGACTTGTCCTCTGCGTCGAGCATTGCCTTTACTTCCTTACGGGTTTCTTCGTCAAAAGCAGGTGTGAGCCACTGCTGTGCTCTTTCTTCACACTGCTTGATCAATTCTGCGTTATTAGCCATAGTTTGATTATATTATGTTATTAATTAATTCTTATCGAGAAGGATGTGCACGAAAACAATGCATAATTTCTCTATTTGCGTACAAAGTTATATAAAAATTTTGATAAACCAAGCAAGAATGAAGTTTTTTTTGTATTTTTGCACTTTGAAATGGAATTGAAAATAGAATAAGGCTCATATTTAGCAATATTGTATTGGTAAGATAGCAAAGTTGAATGAACAAAATATAAAACAATAGAATATGGAAGTATATTACACGGGCGTCATCATCGCCGTATCCACCTTTTTAATAATAGGTATCTTTCACCCTATCGTCATGAAGACGGAATATTATACGGGCACCCGCTATTGGTGGGTTTTCCTCGTTGCAGGCATCATCTGCATAGGAGCTGCCTTCCTGGTTGCCAACGTGCTCTTCTCTGCCATATTGGGCGTAGTAGGTGCTTCATGCCTTTGGAGCATCGGTGAACTCTTCGAACAGAGACAACGCTGCGAGAAAGGCTGGTTCCCGAAGAATCCGAAAAGAATAGGAACAGGATATTACAGGGACGAGAAGAAGTGAAGAACGAAGAATTCAAGTGTATAGGAAGAAAATGAAGACAGAACTCATTCTGGTCGGAAAGACCGTAAACAAGCATTTCATTGCGGGCATCAAGGATTATGCTGAACGCATTACCCATTATATGCCTTTCAACATAACAACCATTCCTGAGCTCAAGAACACCAAGAGTCTCAGCGAACAGCAGCAGAAGGAACGGGAAGGAGAACTGATTCTGAAACTCCTCCAGCCTTCAGATACCGTGGTGCTGATGGATGAACATGGACAGGAATTCCGAAGCATCGAGTTTGCCAAATGGATAGAGCGCAAGCAGGCCACGGCAAGAAGGCTCGTCTTTGTCATCGGTGGTCCTTACGGTTTCTCACCGTCAGTCTATGACCGCGCCAACGAGAAGATTTCCCTCTCCAAGATGACCTTCTCGCATCAGATGGTGCGCCTTATCTTTACCGAGGCGCTCTATCGCGCATGTACTATTATAAAAGGTGAGCCTTACCACCACGAATAAAGGTAAAAAAGTAAAAAGGTAAAAAAAAATGGGGAAAGATAAATATATAGAAATAAAAGGGGCAAGAGCCAACAACCTCAAGAATATCGATGTGAAGATACCTCAGGGCAAGTTTGTTGCCATTACGGGTGTCTCCGGATCGGGAAAATCATCGTTGGCTTTTGATACCTTATATGCTGAGGGACAGCGCCGCTATGTGGAGTCGCTCTCTTCATACGCACGCCAGTTTCTGGGACGTATGAGCAAACCGGAATGTGATTTCATCAAGGGATTGCCACCTGCCATCGCCATCGAACAGAAAGTGATTTCGCGCAACCCACGCTCTACCGTGGGCACCAACACCGAAATCTACGAATACCTGCGACTGCTCTACGCACGCATCGGAAAAACCTATTCGCCTATCAGCGGACAGGAGGTGAAACGCCATACTACCGAAGATGTACTCGCCTGCACCCGACAGTATTCCCAGGGTACCAGATTTGTCATCCTTGCCCCTATCCACGTCATCGAAGGGCGCAGTCTGGGCAAACAGCTGGAGATGTACAACCAGGAAGGTTACGCGCGTATATATATAAAAGGTGAATTCGTGCGCATAGAAGACTTCATGGAGCAGGCTGACAAGGATCTGCTGGAAGTAAGCGGCGATAAACTGAGAAAGAGAATGCAGCAGAAGGATGAAGAAATCTTCCTGGTCATCGACCGTGCTTCGGTAAGCGATGAGAAGGATGACATCAGCCGACTGATGGATTCTGCTGAAACTGCCTTCTATGAGGGAGATGGAGCCTGCCGCCTCGTCTTCCTGCCAAGCAACATCTGCTACGACTTCTCTACCCGGTTCGAAGCTGACGGCATGCAGTTTGAAGAGCCTACCGACAATATGTTTGCCTTCAACTCTCCTCTCGGAGCCTGCCCTACCTGCGAAGGTTTCGGCAGCATAATAGGCATCGATGAGAAACTCGTCATCCCGAACACTTCGATGAGCGTATATGACGGATGTGTGGTTTGCTGGCGAGGCGAAAAGATGGGTATGTGGCTCAAGGAATTCATCCGCAGAGCTGCAGAATACGACTTCCCTATCTTCAAGCCTTACTTCGAACTGACACAGCAGCAGAAGGACTGGCTGTGGCACGGTCTGCCTGGCGAGAAGAAACGTAAACAGCAGGAAAGGGTGAGCATCGATGAGTTCTTCAGAATGGTAAAGGAGAACCAGTACAAGATACAATACCGCGTGATGCTGAGCCGATTCCGTGGAAAGACGATTTGTCCTGACTGCCATGGTACCCGACTCAAGAAGGAAGCCAACTATGTGAAGATTGGCGGAAAGAGCATCACCGAACTGGTTGAGATGTCGATTGTGAACCTGAGCGAATGGTTCAAGAAACTGGAACTCTCTGAGCATGAGAAGGAAATCAGCAAGCGTCTGCTCACCGAAATCACCCACCGCCTGCAGTTCCTCCTGGATGTTGGTCTGGGGTATCTTACGCTCAACCGACTCTCCAACACCCTCTCCGGCGGTGAGAGTCAGCGCATCAACCTGACCACCAACCTGGGCTCATCGCTCGTGGGTAGCGTATATATCCTCGACGAACCTAGTATCGGACTCCATAGCCGCGATACCGCCCGACTGATTAAGGTGCTGAAAGAACTGCAGCAACTGGGCAATACGGTGGTTGTGGTAGAACACGACGAAGAGATTATGCGGGCAGCCGACTATCTCATCGATATCGGTCCCGATGCCGGCAGACTGGGCGGAAGAGTGGTCTACGCCGGTCCGTCATCAGAATATTCAACCACCGATAAGGCTGAACAGGAAAAGCTGCTGGCTGAATATCCGGAGAGTTATACCATCAAGTACCTGACCCACAACGAGGAGATAAAGGTGCCAACGAGCCACCGTGCCTGGAACCAGTATATCGAAATCAAGGGAGCCCGGATGAACAATCTGCGCGGCATCGACGTTAAGATACCGCTCAATGTATTCACCTGTGTAACCGGTGTATCAGGCTCAGGCAAGAGTTCGCTCATCAAGGGAATCCTCTATCCTGCCATGCGTCGCCGTCTGGACCTCGTAGCAGATGCACCAGGCGAATATGCATCGATGGAAGGCGACTGGAAGAGCATCCATCATGTAGAGTTTGTTGACCAGAACCCTATCGGAAAGAGTACCCGCAGCAACCCTGCCACTTATCTGAAGGCATACGATGCGATACGTGCCCTCTTTGCCAACCAGCCACTGGCTAAGCAGATGGGATTCACGCCGCAGTACTTCTCTTTCAATACCGAAGGCGGAAGATGCGAGGAATGTAAGGGTGCGGGATATGTTACCATCGAGATGCAGTTTATGGCAGACCTCACGCTGACCTGCGAGGCTTGTAAGGGCAAGCGTTTCAAGCACGATATCCTGGAGGTTCGCTATGGCGGAAAAGACGTCAATGATGTGCTGAACATGACGGTAAACGAGGCCATCGAGTTCTTCAGCGATGAAAAGCTGCAGCGCAACGAGGGCGACTTCGACAACTGCCGCATCATCGTAAACCGTCTGAAACCGCTTCAGGATGTAGGTCTGGGTTACATCAAGCTCGGCCAGAATTCAAGTTCGCTTTCGGGTGGTGAGAATCAGCGTGTAAAGCTCGCCTTCTTCATAGGTAAGGAAGAACAGGAGCCTACGCTCTTCATCTTCGACGAGCCTACCACGGGTCTTCACTTCCACGACATCAAGCGCCTGCTCCATGCCTTCAATGCCCTGATAGAAAGGGGCCATTCGCTGGTAGTGATTGAGCACAATCTGGATGTCATCAAGTGTGCCGACTATATCATCGACCTCGGTCCTGAAGGCGGCGATAAAGGCGGCAATCTCGTTGTTGCCGGAACTCCGGAAGAAGTAGCTGCCTGCAAGGCAAGCCTTACCGGAAAGTTCTTGCGTTAAATTGAAGTTTCAGGGCGTATTGGGTAATTCCACCCGCACAGGGTGAAAATACGATATCAGTGGAATCCGACAACCGCCGGATTCCACTTTGTAATTTAAAAATCCAACTCAAAAGTATTATTTGTTAAAAAAGTAACTATCATCGAAGGCTGCTTCGATAAGGCGTTGCTTTACTCGGGCGTATTCTGCCGAGTCTTCGATGAAGTACCGAAGAGCAGAAACAATCCTCACATAAACACTGAGCCGATAATCGCCCTTACCCTTTTAGATTGCAAAAACATTTTCCTTGCGCATGTCTGCACAAGCCACTAAACGAGAACCACTAATGTGATGGTTCTTCATTTCTTCACTCAAAACAGCACCGAAACGGCTGTTGTCTACTGTAAAACTGATGTTAAACATGAAAAAATAATTAAATAATTAAAATATATATAAACGAGTTCCCGACGTCGGGAACTCTTTTTTATTTTCTTTTTAGTATCTTTGCATCGTGTAAAACAGATTCAACAATCTGCTTACCTATAAGAAAACGAATAACTGATACATATATTGTATAACAATATAAAATTTTTAGGAGATGATGAACATCAGCACATTCATTAACATGGCCAGCAAGATTCCTTCACCTGGCCAGTTGGAAGGCCTGGTAACCTTCATGAAGGAAGATGAGAAACTCAGGTTTTTCACCGAGTCTTACCGGAAAACGGGGAATAAGTCGTACAAGCACGATGCACCCCTCTTCGCCGTAGCCTGCATCTTCGAAGGCGGAAAAGGCAAGGACAACATCCGGAGTCTCACACATCTGTCACTGGTCGACTTCGACCACATTACAGAAAAACCGGATGACGGCACCCTGCGCTCGCTCAAAGAGAGAATCTGCCACGATGCCCACACCCTGCTCTGCTACGTCACCATGAGCGGCAACGGACTGCGCGTCATCTACCGCTACGAAGGCGAGGATTATCCCGCCGCCTTCGCCATGGGAAACGACTACTACGCGCATCTCATCGGCAAGGAAAGCGATCCGCTCTGCAAGAACATCACAAGGCTCAGCGGACTCGCCTACGACCCCGAAGTCTATTTCAATCCTGAAGCCACAGCCTTCAGCGCCGAGGAAATCAGCCATTTCCATTCCGCTACGCTCAAGACCGCACAGAAGAAAAAGAAACAGGAACGCATCGCCGACTACTACGAGCAGATCGTCAAACCCAAGCTGGAAAACGAAAAAATCAGGTACGAACCCGGCAACCACAACCAGTATGTGATGCGGGTGGGCTACATGATGGCTAAGAAACGGTACGACAGGAAAGAAGCCACCCAGTGGGCTATCAGGCAGTTTCCCGAATACGACGACGTAGAACAGGTGTTCAAGTCGTGTTACGACAACACCACTCACCCACAGAAGATGAAGGCTGAAAACGGAAAGATTCCCTATGCCACCGTAGATGAAATCAAAGACTTCCTCGACGGACATATCAAGCTCCGCTTCAACCTCATCACCCTGCGCTACGAGTATCTGAAGGATAAATGGCGAATCCTCCAGGACCGCGATCTGAACACGCAATGGAGCAACATGTCGCTAACCGCAAGGGTGAGCAAGAGCGATATGATCAATGTCATCGAGAGCGACTATACCCCGCCCTACAATCCCTTCACCGATTACCTGGAGAATCTCCCACCCTGGCAGGAAGGCGACAAGGACTATATAGCCGAACTCGCTGCCACGGTAAAGATGAAGGGAGACCCCGTGATGCCCTTCTGTGAAGCCCTCAGGAAATGGCTCGTGGCGATGATAGCAGGATGGATAGACGAAGGTGCCGTAAACAATGTCATCCTGGTATTCATCGGCAGACAGGGCGCCTACAAGACCACCTGGTTCAACTATCTCCTGCCGCCGGAACTGAAGCAATACTTCTATACGAAGGCGAATGCCAGGCGCATGACGAAGGATGATATCATCGCCCTTTCGCAGTATGCACTCATCTGTTATGAAGAGCTCGACACGATGAGTCCGTCGGAACTGAACCAGCTGAAGGCTGTGGTAACGATGCAGTATACCAACGAAAGGGCGGCATACGGCCATTATGCCGAGCAGCGCAAGCATATCAACACCTTCTGCGGCACGGGCAACAATCCCGAGTTTTTGAGCGACCCTACCGGTAACCGTCGCTGGCTGCCCTACGAGATAGAGAGCATCCTCTCGCCCCGTGAGCATCCGTTCAATTACGAAGGCATCTACGCCCAGGCTTACGCCCTCTACAAGAGTGATTTCCGCTACTGGTTCACCGATGAGGAGATAGAACAGCAGAACCGGCACAACCGCGCTTTTGAGGCGCCCAGACTAGAACAGGAACTTGTGGATCTCTACTTCCGAAAGCCAACGGAGGCGGAGACAGGGGAGTTCGTGTCCATAGCCAGAGCGATGCAGATCATCAGTTGCAACATCTCCCAGAAGCTGAACAGTTCGAAACTGGGCAAGGCTTTCAATGATCTCGGATTCGAAAAGATGCGCACCAAGCACAGCCGTGGTTACAGGGCAATCGTCCGTACAGCCGAGGAAATCAAGGCTTACCAGGTATCCGTCTGCATCAACCCGCCGCAATGCGATGATGATGCCCCCTTCTAGCCGTTCCCAAGCCATCGGTTCATCCGGTTCAGGGTGACAGGGTGACATGGTGACACGAGTTTTTCAACTTTTCGCCTCGCACGCGGGCAGGCAGGAACTTTCGGCCTGATTTTTCCTGCCTGCCCGCGCGAGAGTAAATCTTCAGAATTCCCTGTCACCCCTGTCACCCTGTCACCCAGAAGCCAGTTACTTCCGAAACGGAAACCAAGGACTTACGGTGCAAAAGTCAGAGACTTAGGGTTCAAAAGTCAGAGACTTACGATGCAAAAGTCAGTAGCTTATGAACCGCATCCTCATTCATTAACCCTCATAAAAATCAAACAAAACTATGGATTTAAGAAGTTATACCAAGCAAGAGCTAGCTCTCCTGTATTTTCCCGATGCTACTCCAGCGGTAGCCAGTGCTCACCTGATGCGATGGATCCAGCGCATCCCCGACCTTCTCCAGAAGCTCGCCGCCACCGGTTACGGCAAGAACTGCAAGGAGTTCACCCCGATGCAAGTCTCCTACATCCTCTACTTCCTCGGTGAGCCCTAACCCTGTTCCGCCTAATCTATTGCATGTATCTACCATACACTGAAATTGGTCAGCAAGTTGCTGACCAATTGGAAAGGGATGCCAATTTGCCTCAACATGGAATAAAAAAAATAACACCACGAAAATGAGGGTGTGTCATTATTCATCGGATTACGCGGAATAAACGGAACCTTAACCGCCTTCCTCGGATTACTCACGGATTTTAAACGGAAACTCGACCTGACGGTCGTGGCGATGTCCTGGGCTAGGAGCTTTTGGGCCTTCAGCCCGTACTTAAACCACTTGCGAAAGTTCTATCAGCTTTATAATCAAAAGATTAAAATTTTGCAGCAAATTGCTGCAAATTCTGGAAGTCAAGATAGGTTCATTCACCTTTGCTGATGTCGGGCAACTTGGTGGTTATGTAGTAGCTTGTAATCACCTTCTTCGCAAAGAGGGGCGTGACAATCCTACAATAGGTTTACTTATTTGCAAGGAGAAAGACCGTATCCAGGCACAATATGCCCTGGAATCAAGCAGCCAACCCATAGCTATTTCTGAGTACGATCTAGAAAAATTCTATCCTGAAAAATTAGAAGGAACTATGCCGACGATAGAGGAATGGGAAGCTAAGTTGGGGGGTAGCATTGAACACGAATAATATAGAATTATTCAAGTTTTGCAAGTTTAGCCCCACACGCCCTGGGCTAGGAGCTTCTGCCCCTTGCAAATACTACTTAATGATTCCGATTAATAATTAAATAACAATAACAGGCAACTAATTGTTGCTCAAATATTTGGAATTATCGTTCAGAAAGATTATCTTTGTGAAAGATAATAATAAAGCATAACATGATGGAATATAATAACGAAGAAGCTAAGATACTTCTACCTGAAGACATCATACAATAGGAAAAAGGGGCTATATGCTTATCCAAAAGATAGCATATAGCCCGGGGGTGTAATTTAAACTGTGTCAAGGCTTGTTCTTAACTTTCATTCCCACTCCCTGCTGGGGGCA